>FTCV01002755.1_pt1 | contig 32582 bp, 29 predicted proteins | sample 1639691 | NCBI WGS metagenome assembly FTCV01 (sample SAMEA3914864, study PRJEB12502) | metagenome | biome: forest; material: soil | place: USA | collected 2012-03-12 | depth 0.3 m
CCTTCCAGCCGACCGCTACTCGTTCTCCGTTTTTGGCCCAGACCGCATCGGGTAGATTCTTCGGGCTAACATCCATGTTCAGCGAACGCACGCCATCGTAGCGCAGGTAGGCGACGGGCCATCCCGTGCGCTGCTCGAGCAGAACTAACATCGCGTGTTCGGAATTTGCGGGCCTGGATACCCACTCATAGGCGCCATCTGGCGATTTCCCGCCGCGAAGTGGCGACGACGAAGCCGGATCGCCCCAGCCATTTAGCCGGTAACCGCCGGGAAGTCGCGCCAGTAACGGCAGCCCGACTTCTCGCAGCTTCGCCACGTTCTGCTCCGATTTCCGCAGGACCGCCGGCCAGCCCCATTCCGCTCTTGGACCGGCCCACATTTTTCCCGAGCGAGGTTCGATGAGAAACACAAGCTCGCCAGGAAGATTCTTATCAGCGATCCCGAAAACCTCTCGATCCTCACTCGCGACGAGCGTGCAGCTCGGCTTTACGTCTGGCGGATCGAAAATGAATTTGGTCCGCTTGCCCGTAAGGTGATTCTTTACTTCGGCCGAATAGTTAATGGGAGTGCCATTCGTATTCTCCCACCACTCTCTCCGGATGCGAATCGTGACTCGATCGGCCGCCGACAACTTCTGCACGATCGGGGAACAGCTGTACAATAGGAAGCCTGAGACAGCGACGCATATCACGAGCCCAACAAGGAGGCGGGTATGTTTTCGCCAAGGCATTGGACGGATGGTTTTCAAACCTTCGAAAGTATCATCGCCGGCTCTCGTCGCAAAGCGCGTTCGCGTCGTCAATACAACTGGACCTTTCCGCTTCAACGTCTCTGCGCGAGTCTAAATTTCTCGCCTTCTCGTGACGACGATGCGATTCTTCGTTTCCGCAGCGTCCCGCGGAACGCTGGATCAGCCGCCATGCCACTTCCCATTAACATCGCCGAGTTGCTTGCCGGAGAACCGGTGGAATGGGAGCGCCTCGAATTCAAGGAAGGATGGAACCCTGAGCCGATCTTGCACACCCTCTGCGCCTTCGCCAACGACTTTCACAATCTCGGCGGCGGCTACGTGGTCGTCGGGGTGGCTGAACAAGACGGCCGCCCAGCGTTGCCGCCGGCCGGACTTGATCCACGGGAAATCGACGCCATCCAAAAGGAGGTGCTTGCGCTCGGACATCACGCCATGCAGCCCGCGTATCATCCTGTGGCCGTTCCGGAGGTGATCGACGGGAAGCAAGTCCTGATACTTTGGGCGCCGGGCGGCCAGACCCGACCCTACAAAGCCAAGATTTCCTTGGCTAAAGATGCGCGTGATTGGGGCTATTTCATTCGCAAGGGCTCCAGCACAGTGCGCGCAAAAGGTCCGGACGAGCAGGAGCTTTTATCCCTCGCTGCGACAGTGCCCTTCGACGATCGCATGAACCAACGTGCGACCCCGAAGGATCTGTCGCGCGAGTTGATCGTTGATTTTCTCAACGAGGTCGGGAGCGCTCTTGCCAGACCAGCCAGGACGATGCCGCTCGCCAAGCTCACCCGGCAGATGAATATCATCGGCGGGCCGGAGGAGTCGCCTTTTCCCTTAAATGTCGGTCTGCTCTTTTTTAATACTGAGCCGCACCGCTTTTTCCCCGCCACGCAGATTGACGTGGTGTGGTTTCCCGAAGGCGCGGGCGGCGACCGCTTCGAGGAAAAGATTTTTCAGGGGCCGCTCGGGCGCATGGTGCGCGAGGCGCTGGATTTTATCCGCCGCAACTATATCTGCGAAACTGTGCTCAAGCATCGTGATCGAGCAGAGGCCACGCGCGTGGAGAACTTTCCCTATGCTGCCGTGGAGGAAGCGGTGGTCAATGCTGTGTATCATCGGAGCTATGAAGAGCGTGAACCGGTAGAAGTGCGCATCAGTCCGGAAGAGCTGGCCGTTCTGAGTTTTCCTGGACCGGACCGTTCGATCCGCCTAACTGACTTGCGGCGCGGCAAAGCCGTCTCACGCCGCTATCGAAATCGCCGCATCGGCGAATTCCTCAAGGAGCTCGACCTCACCGAAGGCCGGGCCACGGGTATCCCGAAAATCCTCCGGGCCATGCAGGCGAATGGTTCGCCCGCCCCGGAGTTCGAAACCGATGATGAGCGGATCTCGTTCCTCATTCGGCTGCCTGTCCATCCGGATGCAGATCACAATACGGCCATCGGCGCGCACCACGCAGGTGAAGTCGCAGGTGAAGTCGCAGGTGAAGTCGCAGGTGAAGTCGCAGGTGAAGTCGCAGGTGAAGTCGCAACGCTCTTGGAAGCGCTTTCGGCATCACCGCTGACCCGAACCGAAATTCAGGAACGTCTCAGCCTCAAGAGCGAGGCCAATTTTCGAAAACGCTACCTCATACCCGCCCTCGAAGCAGGACTGGTCGAAATGACGATCCACGATAAGCCCAAGAGCCGCCTGCAAAGATATCGAGTGACAAAAATGGGATTGGAATGGCTCAGGTCACGACAGAACGGCAAGGCGAAGAGCTGACGTGCTTTTCAGCACGGGAGGAGGCCGCAAGCGAGCGATTGACCTTTTCCATTCGCAGGTCATATCCAACCTCTGACACCAAATCCTCAAAATTCGGAAGTCCCGCCACGAACGCGAAGCAGGAACCGCTCGAAATTTTCCGCCAGCTCCAATCGGAGTTTGGCCCATACTTGCAACAGCGAAAGTTCCACTACGACCAATCCGCAGGCAATTTTGCCGCCAGCTCCGCGTACTGTGGCAGGCAATTATAAACCTGCGCGGAAATGCGCAGAATGCGCCCGGGCCAACTCGGCCACGGGATGATCGGGACTTCGATGTTGTGCTCGAAGAGCAGCGCATCCTGCAGCGGGTCGAGGAAGAGCGGGGCTTCATACCGCCGGGGAGCCGGGGGCAATGGCAGCGACGCCAGGGATCCGAGCAGCTCGTCCGGGCATGGCGGCTCACACCCCAGCGCGCGGCAAAGCATGTCGCGCCCAGCCAGCACGAGCGCGTGATTGCGCTCCCTGATCTCCGACCAGCCGCCGGGTAGGAGCTTTTCCATGAACCGGATCGCCTCCGGCACGGCCAGCCAGGCCGAGGGGTCTCCCGTCCCCACCCAGCCAAACTCGATCTGGAACCGCGACCGATCTTTCCGGGCGGAATTTGCCCCGTGGCTGATCACCGCCGGGCGGATGAACTCCTGGCGGTCGGGGCGCACGTAAAGGAAGGCGGCGCCTTTGGGCGCGAAGAGCCATTTGTGGCAATTGCCCGTGTAGTAGGCCGCGCCCAGCGCTTGCACATCCAGCGCGAGCATCCCGGGCGCATGGGCGCCGTCGATCAGCAAGTCTATGCCGCGCGTCGCGAGTTCCGAGGCGAGGCGGGCCACGGGAAAGATTAGCCCGGTCTGGCTGGTCACGTGGTCGACGACGACGATTTTCGTCTTGGGCGTCACCGCGGCAAGGATGGCTTCGACGATGATGTCTTCTCGCTGAAGCGGAAAGGGTATGCTCGCCACGACGACTCGTGCGCCCGTGCGCTCGGCCACGTAGTTGATGACGTTCCGCGTGGCATTGTATTCGTGGTCAGTCACGAGGATCTCGTCGCCGGGCTCGAAGCGCAGGGAGCGCAGAACCGCATTCACACCCACGGTGGCGTTCTGGACCATCACGAGGTTCTCCATCGGCGCGCCGACGAAGCGGGCCAGCTCGGTGCGGGCGGCATCGAGCAAGGGCTCCAATTCGCGGACGAGGAAGCGTGTGGGTTCGCTCTCCAGCCGCAGGCGGATGTCGCGCTGGAAATCGAGAATGGCGCGGGGACAAGCCCCGAAGGCGCCGTGGTTCAGGTGCGTGATCTGAGGATCGAGCGCCCAAAGAGTGGGCGACGCCGCGGGCGTTTGGAAATCGCTGGGCATGTTGGAAAAATCGCTTTTGGTGAGATCGCGAACAAATTTGGCCGAGGCCAAGGCGCGACGAAGGACGCTATTGGATGAAATAACGACCTTCGGAGCAACGCTGGCCGCGGCCAAATTAGCCGCGAGATCGCCAAAATAGATTCCGGCCAGCATGCCCAAAGGCACAGGGCGGCCAGACATGGCCCGCCGGCGCGTCTGCTGCAAGCCGGACTTCGCGCAGATGACACACGCGCAGATTTCGCCGCCCATCCGATCTTTTCGCGATGAAGCGCCTGTGCAACCCCGCCAGGCGGACCCGCCATGTATGCCGCAGCTCTTTTCTTCCACCGCCAATACGGTGGTTCGCGCAGGAGTAGGATTGGTGGCGCCGGGCCTCTTTGCGCTCGGTTGGGCGAGCTATACCGTGTGGTGGTCGCCGTACATGACGCAGGTGAACGATCCGTTGGCTCAGCCCGTGCCGTTCTCGCACGAACATCATGTGGCCAGCCTGGGCATCGACTGCCGCTATTGCCACACCGGGGCGGAGACATCGGCCTTCGCCGGGCTGCCGCCCACGGAAACCTGCATGACGTGCCATTCGCAAATCTGGCGCGACGCGCCGATGCTGGAGCCGGTGCGCGCGAGTTTGCGGGATAACAAACCCATTGCCTGGACCCGTGTGAACGATCTGCCGGATTTTGTTTTCTTCAATCACAGCATCCATGTGCACAAGGGCATCGGCTGCGTGGAATGCCACGGGCCCGTGGACCGGATGCCCATTACCTGGCGTAGCCAATCTCTCTACATGAAGTGGTGCCTCGACTGTCATCGCGCGCCGGAGGAACATCTGCGCCCGCGTGCGCTCGTCTTCAATCCGAAGCCGACCCGCGAGGTGAGCCCGACGAGCGCCGGGAGCGATCTGGCCCGCGCATATAGCATTCATAAGGAGCAACTGGACGACTGCTCGCTGTGCCACCGCTGATGGATCACGCCGACCGCCATTTTGTCAGGGATACAGACGAGTTTCCGCCTGGAGCCGACGAGTGGCCGGATGGCCCAAGCCGCCGAGAATTCCTTCGGCTGCTGGGCTCTTCGCTCGCGCTGGCCGGGGCGACGGCTTGCACCCGCCAGCCGCTGGAAAAGATCACTCCGTATGTGCGCCAGCCGGAGCTGACGATCCCAGGCATCCCGAATTTTTTCGCCTCGGCGCATGTACTCGCCGGGTATGCGCGTGGCATCCTCGTAGAAACCCATGAAGGCCGGCCGACAAAGATCGAGGGCAATCCGGATCACCCGGCGAGCCTGGGTGGGACAGATGTTTTCATGCAGGCGGCAATTCTGGATCTCTATGATCCGGATCGCTCACAGGCCATACTGCGGGACGGGCAACCGGCTTCCTGGGGCGGCTTCGGGCAGGATCTGGCGGCTGCGTTGGCGCCGCTCGCAGAAAAACGCGGCGCCGGCCTGTATGTCCTCACGGAGGCAGTGACTTCGCCCACGCTCCTCGGGCAGTTCGCGCGCCTGCGGGAGCGGTTTCCGGAGATGCGTTGGGAGCAGCTGGAGCCTTTGCATCGCGGCGCGGCGCGAGAGGGCGCGCGCCGGGCTTTTGGCGAGGCGCTGGATGCAATACATGACTTCGAGAAGGCCGATGTGGTCATCGCGCTGGATGCAGATTTTCTTTCCACCGGACCGGCCAGCTTGCGTTCGACGCGCGCCTGGGCCGATCGGCGGCGGGCAGCCTTGTCCGGCAATCCCATGGGACGGCTCTATGTCGCGGAGCCGTGTCCGACCATCACGGGCGCCATGGCCGACGCACGGCTGCGCTGCCGGAGCGGGGATGTGGCGGAATTGGCACGGCAGCTCTATACCGTGATTGCGGCCGGCGACATCGCACAGGCCAGCGCCTGGGCGCGCCAGGCGGCGCGGGAAGCGCAGGAGGCAAAGGGTCGCAGCATCGTGTTGGCGGGGGAGAATCAGCCACCGGAGGTGCACGAGCTGGTGTGTCGTATCAATGCCCTGCTCGGCAACATCGGCGCGACGATTTTCTATATCGAGCCGCTCGACCAGGCAGCCGCTCAACCTGAAAAGCGGCTCGCCGAATTAGCAGACGACATGCGCGCCGGGAAAGTGAGCGCTTTGTTAGTCCTCGGCGGCAACCCGGCGCGGCTGGCCCCGGCGGAGGTCGATCTGCCGGCCGCTATGGAGAAGGCGCCATGGCGCGCCCACCTCGGGTTATATGCAGACGAAACCGCCGCTCTGTGTCGCTGGCATTTGCCGGAGGCGCATATCCTGGAAAGCTGGTCGGATGCGCGGTCCTTCGATGGCACAGCCAGTATCATTCAGCCGCTCATCGAGCCGCTGCACGGCGGGCGGAGTGTTCACGAGGTCCTCGAATTGATGTTGGAAGGAATCGCCGCGCCATTTGAGATCGTTCGCAACCACTGGGCAAAGCAGGACTTGGCGGATCCCGCATGGCGGGCCGCCTTGGCGGCGGGGGTGATTCCACAGACGGCGGCGCCGGTGAAACAACCGCGCATCGTGTCGCCGGATGTTACTGCGGCGCCGGCGACGAAGGCGGATGCTGCCGGGCTGGAGGCCAATCTGCGCCCGGATGCCAATATTCTCGACGGTCGCTATGCCAATAACGTGTGGCTGCAGGAGTTGCCGCGCGTCATCTCCAAAATTTCGTGGGGCAATGCGGTCTTGCTCAGCCCCGCCACGGCGGGACGATTGAAACTAGTCACCGGCCAATTAGTGGAGCTCCAAGCCGGCGGTCGCACCGTGCAGGGACCGATCTTTGTCATGGCAGGCCACGCCGACGAATCGGTGACTCTAGCTCTGGGCTTTGGCCGCAGCGGCATCGGCCGAGCCGCCGAAGGGACGGGCTTCGATGCCGGCCTTTTGCGCGGACCGGATTCGCCCCACCGCTTTCCTGTAGAGCTGAAACCTCTGGATGAATCCCTGGCGCTGGCGCTCACCCAGGAACATCACCGCACGGAAGGCCGCGATTTGCTGCGGGTGTTTCGGGCAAAGGATGCGCTGGAGAAAGCCAAGACCTATGATCGCGCGCATCCGCGGCCGGATCGGGAAGAGACGCTTTTCAATCCCGGAGAATTTGAGAACCAGGGCTATGCCTGGGGCATGGTGATCGACCTGAATACCTGCGTGGGCTGCAATGCCTGTGTGATCGCCTGCCAGGCGGAAAATAACATTCCGGTGGTCGGCAAGGAGGAGGTCATGCGCGGGCGCGAAATGCAGTGGATCCGCATCGATAGCTATTTTTCGGGCAAAGAGGAAGATCCGGAGATCTACTTTCAACCGACCACCTGCATGCATTGCGAGAATGCGCCGTGCGAGCTGGTCTGCCCGGTGGGCGCCACGGTGACGGATCGCGAAGGACTCAATGTGCAGGTCTACAATCGGTGCATCGGCACGCGCTATTGTTCGAATAACTGCCCCTACAAAGTACGGCGCTTCAACTTTCTCGAATACACCGGCGCCGTCTATGAAAGCGCGCCTCTGCGGCGGCTCGGACGGAATCCCAATGTTTCAGTGCGCACACGCGGCGTCATGGAGAAATGCACCTACTGCCTGCAGCGTATCTCGACCGCACGCATCCGCTCCGAAGTGGAAGACCGGCGGGTCCACGACGGCGAAGTCACACCAGCCTGCGCACAAGCCTGCCCGGCGCGCGCGATCTCCTTCGGAGATATCCACAACGCCCAGAGCGCCGTTTCCCAACTCAAGGCGCATCCCTTCAACTACGAGATGCTGGCCGAACTGAACACACGCCCGCGCACGAGCTATCTGGCGCGGGTGATGGATGCGGGAAAGGAGGGCGCCCATGCCTGAGACCGTAGAAACCCGCTCCGCCGTCGCCGCGCGTGCGCTCGATTACCCAGGCGAACTGATCGCTCCGGCAGAGACGGCGACCACCGTCACCGAAAAGATCGGCGGCATCGTCCTCCAGCGCCGGCATCCGCGGGTCTGGTGGTTGGGCTTTGCCGTCGGTTTTGCCGGCATCATGATGTTGCTTTTTGCCATCACCTGGCTTTTCGCGAAGGGGGTCGGCATCTGGGGCGTCAATATGCCGGTCGCCTGGGGCTTCGCGATCGTGAACTTCGTCTGGTGGATCGGCATCGGCCACGCCGGGACGCTCATTTCGGCGATCCTGCTCCTGGTCATGCAAAAGTGGCGGACGTCCATCAATCGCATGGCCGAAGCGATGACCATCTTTGCCGTCGCCTGCGCCGGCTTGTTTCCCCTGCTGCATCTCGGCCGGCCGTGGGTTTTCTACTGGCTCTTTCCCTATCCTGATACCATGGGCGTCTGGCCACAATTCCGCAGCCCGCTCGTCTGGGATGTCTTTGCCGTGAGCACCTATTTCACGGTCTCGCTCGTGTATTGGTACATCGGCATGATTCCCGATCTGGCCACGCTGCGCGATCGCGCCAAAAACGTCTGGGTGGCGCGCATTTATGCGGTGATGTGCCTCGGTTGGCGCGGCTCGGCGCGTCACTGGGGACGCTATGAGACCGCGTATCTCCTGCTGGCCGGCCTCGCGACGCCGCTCGTCCTTTCGGTGCACACCGTGGTCAGCCTCGACTTTGCCGTGGCCATCGTACCCGGGTGGCATTCCACCATTTTCCCGCCTTATTTTGTCGCCGGCGCCATCTATTCGGGCTTTGCCATGGTGCTCACTCTGGTGATTCCGTTGCGCCGCCTTTACGGACTGCAGAACTACATCACCGAGCGCCATCTGAACAACATGGCCAACATCCTCCTCGCGACTGGGCTCATCGTCGCCTACGGATATTTCATGGAGGCCTACATGGCGTGGTTCAGCGGCGACAACTTCGAGCGGGCGATGATGGCCAAGCGCGCCGGCGGGCCGTATGCGACAACTTTCTGGATTTTGATCCTCTGCAACATCGCCATCCCGCAGGCCCTCTGGTCAAAAAAAGTGCGGCGGAATCACATCCTGCTTTGGATCGTGGCGCTGGTCGTCAATGTGGGCATGTGGCTGGAGCGCTATGTGATCGTCGTCACCAGTCTGGCGCGAGAATATGTGCCCTCGGCGTGGCGCAACTATGGCGGCACCCGCTGGGATTACATGACTTTCTTCGGCACGGTGGGGCTCTTTGTCGCGCTCATGTTTCTCTTCGTGCGCTTTCTGCCCATGATCTCCATGTCGGAGATCCGCGGCGTCGTGGATTCACAAAAAGCGGAGGGAGAAACATGAGCGAAACCGCCGCCCTTCACGGCCTTGCGGCCGAGTTTCCCACCTCACGGCTCCTGCTCGCGGCCGCAAACCAGGCGCATGAAGCCGGCTATCGCCAGATGGATGCCTATTCGCCTTTCCCCATCGAGGGACTGGCCGCCGCACTGGGTCAGCGGCGCAATCGCGTGCCACTCCTCTGTCTCATCGGCGGCCTGCTCGGCGGCGGCGGCGGATACTTCATGCAGGACTACGCCATGGCCACGGCCTATCCGCTGAATATTGGCGGCCGACCGCTGCATAACATTCCGCCCTATATCCCCATCACCTTCGAACTGACCATCCTCGGCGCGGCGCTCTTTACCGCGATCGGCATGCTGGCGCTGAATGGCTTGCCCCGGCTGCACCATCCGGTCTTTGGCGCACCGGGATTTGAACGGGCCACGAGCGATGGATTCTTTCTGTGTATCGAAGCTTGCGACCCGCTCTTCGAGCGGCGCGCCACAGAGGCCTTTCTCACCCGCGTCGGCGCGACGCGCATCGTGGAGGCGCCGCGATGAAAGCGTGGTTCGCCACGGCGGTCATCCTGGGCGTCGCCTTCGCCGGCTGTCGCCAGGGCATGTACAATCAGCCGAAACAAAAGCCCCTCTCAGCTTCTTCGCTCTTCGACGACGGCTCCTCGGCGCGCCCGCCCGTGCCCAATACCATTCCGCGCGATTGGCATGGCGACGATCCGGCGACCACAGGAGTGGATGCGCAGGGCAAACTGCTCGTCAAGATGCCCGTGCCGCTCACCCGCGAACTGCTGGAGCGCGGCCGCGAACGCTTCGACATCTACTGCGCCGTCTGTCACGACCGCACGGGCGGCGGGCAGGGCATGATCGTCCAGCGCGGCTTTCCCCCGCCGCCGTCGCTTCATTTGCCGCGACTACGCAGCGCGCCCATCGGGCATTTCTATCAGGTCATCACCTCCGGCTACGGCGCGATGTATCCTTATGCCAGCCGCGTGGACCCACAGGATCGCTGGGCCATTGCCGCCTACATCCGTGCATTGCAACTCAGTGAAAATGCCCGCCTCGAAGACGCGCCAGACGAAGCGCGCGCGAAGCTCACTCCAGCCTCATGAATGCCACTGGTCTCGATTTCGTTCGCGGGCGCTCGTTGATCGTGGGAAGCGTGTTGATGATCTGCGCAGTTGCGGCGGCGTTATTCAATACGGCGCAATTCTTTCGCTCCTATCTGTTGGCGTGGCTTTGTTGGCTGGGCATGGCGCTTGGGTGCTTTGGTTTGCTCATGCTCCATCACCTGGTCGGAGGGCGTTGGGGCTTTCCGATGCGCCGCATTTACGAGGCGGGGCTGGGCACGCTGCCGGGGCTGGCGGTATCTGCGGTTCCCTTGTTCTTTGGCCTTCACCATTTGTATGCGTGGGATAATGCGGCCGCTGTCGCAGCGGACGAAATCCTCCAGAGGAAGCATGCCTATCTCAATGAGCCCTTCTTCATCATCCGCATCGCCGTCTGCCTTGGTGTGTGGCTCTGGATGATGTGGCGGCTACGGGACTGGTCGCTGCGTCAGGATGACGAAAAGGATGCCGCCTTTACGCGAAAGCTCCGCGCCTTCAGCGGGCCAGGCCTCGTGCTGTTTTTTTTCACGGCCACGGTGGCAGATGTCGACCTGGTGTTATCGCTCGAGCCGGACTGGTATTCCACAGTCTTTGCGGCAATCATGATCATCGGGAATGTCGTCGGAGTGCTGGCCTTTTCGATCGTGCTACTGGCCATCTGGGCGAAGGAGGAGCCATTCGTGCGACTCCTATCTCCGGAGGTCTGGCATCACCTGGGAAATCTGTTGCTCGCCTTTGTCATGCTCTGGGCTTACCTGGCCTTTTCGCAACTGCTCGTAATCTATAGCGGCAATCTGCCACAGGAAATCGTGTGGTATCTGCATCGCAGCCGGGGCGGATGGAAGATCATCGCCCTCGCACTGGGGCTGCTGCATTTTGCCCTTCCCTTTGCTTTGCTGCTTTCGCGTGACGCGAAGCGGAAGCCGGAGACTTTGGCCCGCATCGCCGCGATCGTGCTCGTTGCGCACCTCATCGATATGTACTGGCTGGTCGCGCCGACCTTTGCCCCGGAAGGCGTCCACTTTCACTGGCAGGACCCGGTGCTCTTCCTGGCTCTGGGCGGACTCTGGTGCGCGGTATTTCTCGATAAGTTGCGTCGTGCGCCGCTCGTTCCGCTCAACGATCCCCGCCTGCCTTTCGACCCCGCCTTATGAACGAGGCCAACCCATCCACCGCCGCCGTGGAAAAGCCGCGCTACGAAAAACGCGACGCCGACTTTGTTATGCTGGCGTTGCTCGGGGTGTTGCTCATTATTGGCGGGATTCTCGTGCATCTCGCCACGGCGGGCTTTGCTTCCTGGTTGAATCGCGGTCACGAGGTTGCCGTGAAATCGCGGCCGGCCCCATTGTATCCCGAGCCACGCCTCCAAGTGGCGCCAGCAGCGGATTTAGGGGCCTTGCGCGCCCACGAGGAGTCGATCCTGCACAGTTATGGGTGGGTGGATCGGCCTGCCGGCGTCGTGCGTATTCCCATTGAGCGCTCCATGGAATTGCTACTCCAACGAGGCTTGCCCGAGACCGCTCCGCTGATCACGCCTGCCGAACTCCAGCGCGACCGACCGGTCGGAAATACTCCCGGAAAAGGAACCCCGCCGCCATGAATTTGCGTCCATCATATTGGTTGTCGCCTTTGCGCAGCTACGTCGCCCTGTGCACGGTTCTCCTCGGTCTTTGCTTGCCTTCTACCAAGGGGCAGACGCCGCTCGACAACCGTCTACGCGGACTCGATTTCGAGCAGAAGTTGGGGCAATCCATCTCGCTGGATAACCAATTCGTCGACGAACGCGGCGCCACGGTATCACTCTCGACGCTGCTCGACGGGAAACCCGCGGTCCTCGTTCCGGGATACTATGGATGTCCCATGTTATGCCGCGCGGTTTCCAACGCTCTCGTGGGCGCGTTGCGGGATCTCCCGCTCACGGCGGGACGCGACTTTTCGGTGATCCAGTTCACCATCAACCCAGAGGAGGGACCGGCATTGGCGGCGGCCAAAAAGGCAAGTTATCTCAAGGCTTACGGCCGCCCCGGCTCCGACGTCGGCTGGCATCTCCTCACGAGCGCCGCCCCGGCCTCGCAGCGCCTCGCAGGTGAGATCGGTTTTCACTATATTTATGATCAGGACAGCCGGCAATATGCGCACCCCAGCGGCATCGTAATTCTCACGCCGAAGGGCGTGATTTCACACTATTGCTATGGCGTGAATTTCACCGCCTCGGAGCTGGCCCAGGCGCTGGACAGGGCATCCCGCGAGGGCGTCGGCGACATGGTGCGTCGGCTGTTTCTGCTTTGTTTCCACTACCAACCGATCACCGGCAAAGCCGGGATCATCGCGATGAACGTCCTCCGCGGCCTGGCGGTCGTTCTGCTTTTCGCGCTCTTCGCCTGGATCGTCGTCGCGCTACGCGCCGAGCGCATCAAACCCGTAGAGCCTTCCCGCTGACCATGTGGCGCCAATTTGTCCCAGCACAGGCCTCCACCAGCGCACAGGAGCTCGATTGGCTTTTCCTCGCGCTCATCGCGATCAGCGTATTTTTCATCGTGCTGGTCTTCGGGCCGCTGACTTACTTTGCCGTAAAATATCGCCGCGGCTCGAAGGCAAATCGCGCGAATCCCAGCTCTGGCAACAATCTGCTGGAGACCGGCTGGACGATTTTTCCGACCTTGGTCGGTCTGGTCCTTTTTGGTTGGGGCGCCGCGCTCTATTTCAAGGAGCAAAATCCGCCGGCCGATGCCATGGAGATTCAAGCCGTCGGCAAGCAGTGGATGTGGAAGTTCCAACATCCGGAGGGTGCGCGGGAGATCGACGAATTGCACGTGCCGCTGGGGCGGGCGGTCTCGCTGGCCATGACCTCCGAGGATGTGATTCACGACGTGTTTATTCCCGCCTTTCGCATCAAGCAGGATGTCGTGCCGGGCAAGTATACTTATGAATGGTTTAAGGCGACGAAGCCGGGTGTCTATCACCTTTTCTGCGCCGAGTACTGCGGCACGCGCCACGCCGAGATGGATGGAAAAGTCGTGGTCATGGAACCGGCCGACTACGAGAAGTGGCTGGAGGCCGGACCGCCGCGCCTTTCGCTCGCTGCCTCGGGCGAGCAGACTTACCGCGGGCTCGGCTGCAGCGGTTGTCACGACCAGCAGGGATCTGTGCGCGCCCCATCGCTCATCCATCTCTTTGGTCGCCGCGTGGCCCTGCAATCGGGCGAAACGGTGGTCGCGGATGACGAATACATCCGCGATTCGATCCTGCTTCCCGGCAAACAAATCACCGCCGGCTACGAAAATCTCATGCCGAGCTTCAAAGACCGCATTTCCGAAGGCGAGATCATGGAAATCATTGCCTACTTGAAATCGCTTTCGGACCGCCAAGCCCCATGACCGCGCGCGAAAACTATCTCACGGAACATACGGTTCGCTCCTGGCTGCTCACTACCGACCATAAGCGGATCGGCTTACTCTATTTATTCACCATCCTGGTCTTTTTTGTGATCGCCGCTGCGGCCGCGGCAATCATGCGGCTGAACCTGCTCACGCCAAACAGCCTCGTGGTCAATGGGGAGACTTATAACAAGTTATTTACCCTCCACGGTGTGCTCATGGTGTGGTTCTTTTTGATCCCCTCCATTCCCGCGGTGCTGGGAAACTTCGTGCTACCGCTCATGCTCGGGGCGCGCGATGTGGCTTTCCCGCGGCTGAACCTCTTGAGCTGGTACATCTTCATTTGCGGAGGCGCACTGGCGCTCTGGGCGCTCGTGCACGGCGGCGTTGACACGGGATGGACCTTCTATACGCCGTACAGCAGCACTTACTCGAACTCCCACGTCATCAGCATGGCCATGGGCGTCTTCGTCGCGGGATTCTCGTCGATTCTCACCGGGCTGAATTTCATCGTCACCATCCACAAGCTCCGCGCTCCCGGGCTGACGTGGGGGCGGCTGCCCCTTTTCATCTGGTCGATGTATGCGACAAGCCTCATTATGGTCCTGGCCACGCCGGTGCTAGCGATCACGCTAGGATTGATCTATCTGGAGCGATTCTGGGGTGTGGGAGTTTTTGATCCGCGGCTGGGCGGCGACCCTGTGCTCTTTCAGCATCTCTTCTGGTTCTATTCGCACCCCGCCGTTTACATCATGATTTTGCCGGGCATGGGGGTGATCAGCGAGTTGATTCCATGTTTCTCCCGGAAGCGGGTCTTCGGCTACACTTGGGTGGCTGCGGCCAGCCTGGCGATCGCTTTTCTGGGGTTCGTGGTCTGGGGACACCACATGTTTGTCGCCAGCGAATCGGTCTACGCGGGAATGGTGTTCTCGGTGCTGAGCTTTCTCGTTTCCGTTCCATCTGGCATAAAGGTCTTCAACTGGACGGCGACGCTGCACAAAGGCTCGGTGACTTTTGAAACGCCCATGCTCTACGCGCTCGGCTTCATCGGGCTCTTCACCATCGGGGGCCTTACCGGTTTGTTTCTGGCCACGCTCGCCGTGGATGTGCATCTCACGGACACCTATTTCGTCATCGCGCATTTCCATTACATCATGGTCGGAGGAATGGTCATGGGGTTCATGGGCGGTCTGCACTACTGGTGGCCAAAGATCACCGGACGCATGTATCCGGAATTTTTCGGCAAACTCGCGGCAATGATCACTTTCACCGGTTTCAATCTTGCCTTCTTTCCGCAATTTATTCTGGGCTATCTCGGAATGCCTCGGCGCTATCATAGCTATGCGCCGGAGTTTCAGTTCTGGAATGTGCTTTCGACGGCCGGGGTATCAATCCTGGGCGTCGGCTATCTGCTGCCGGTGATCTATCTCCTCTGGTCGCTGAAACGAGGCCGTGCCGCCTCGGCCAATCCCTGGCGCGCCACCGGGCTCGAGTGGCAGACGCCCTCGCCGCCGCCGGAGCATAATTTCGACGAAATTCCCGTCGTGGTGCAAGGACCCTATGCCTACCGGGCCGACCGCGACGAGTACATCCCGCAAATCTGCCATGACCCAGTCTAAAACATCGTTGGTGGCCGAACAATTCGAGGAATTGGAGCAGCAGCATGAGGCCGATCAGTTTGGCATGTGGATTTTCCTAGCCACGGAAGTCATGTTTTTCGGCGGCCTGTTTGCGTGTTATTCCATCAGTCGATTCACGGACCCGGTGGCCGTGGCGCACGCGAGCCATCATCTGGGTCTGGCGCTGGGCGGCATCAACACGGCGGTGCTGCTCTGCAGCAGCCTCACCATGGCGCTGGCGGTGAGAAGCATCCAGTTGGGACAGCGCAAGCCGACGGTGGGGTTGCTGGCGGCTACCTGTACGCTCGGCTTGGTTTTCCTGACGATCAAAGGCTACGAATTTCATGAAAAATTCGTCGAACATCTCGTGCCCGGCTCCGGCTTTCGCTATGACGGGCCAAATCCCGGTCACGCACAAATCTTCTTCTGGCTCTACTTTTCCATGACTGGTCTGCACGGCCTGCATGTGCTCATCGGCGTAGGGCTGCTCAGTGTGATCGCCGTGCTCACGTGGCGCGGCCGAATCACCAAGGAACGCTACCTGGCGGTGGAAGTGAGTGGGCTCTACTGGCATTTCGTCGATATCGTCTGGGTATTTCTCTACCCGCTGCTTTACCTCGCCGGAGCCCGATCATGATCATTCCCATCAAGACTTATTTAAAAGTGTGGGCCGCCCTGCTCGTGCTCCTGGCGATGACGATCGGCGCGGCGTTTCTAGATCTTGGGCGATTCAATCTGCCGGTCGCCATGTTGATCGCCGTGACGAAGGCCGCGCTCATCCTGCTCGTGTTCATGCATCTCAAGGGCGGAAGCCGGTTGTTTCAGGCTGCAGCCCTGGCGGGTGTGTTGTGGTTGGCGATCCTGCTGGCGCTCACCTTGGACGACTACGCAACTCGTCCAGAGGAGACACGGCCGCGGAATGGGCAGGTGGCGCCTGCGTTGACGCCCGGCGGTACGGTTCCCTTTGGGCAGGAGCCATAGCGGAGTCGGCAAGCAGGGGCGCTGGAAAGCGTTTGCTTAAGTCCTTTCAAAGGGCTAACGGTGCGAATGATTTCCCCCATGAATAGGCAAAGGCCGCTGAAGGCATTGCCATTCTTTACTTTCGCTCGCGCTTTGCATGTTTCCTCCCGAGATGCGCGGGGCTGGTGAACCTCGGCCATTGGCGATCACGATTAATCCAGTTGCGGCGGGTTCCGTGGTGCATGTCAGTATAGCAAACGTCTCGACGAAACCGCTTCGTATCTGGATTGGCTCCAATTCATGGGCGTGGGGAAACCTGCATTTTACGGTATTCCGAGGCGACATGGCGTTTTGGGTGGAACGAAAGCGCCCGCGGGGCTTCAGTCGGAATTTTGAAGTGCCTCAGGAAATTCCACTGGGCGGCGTCTTCGAAATATTAGCGCACTTGCTCGACCATACGTGGCAATGCGGCCGCGAATTGCGCTTCGATTTAAAGTCCGGAGACGAGGTCGTCGGAGTGTACCAGATCGATGAAACCAATGAATCGATCGCGGAGAAGGTTTGGACGGGAATGACGACCGCTTACGCGAGAGTTCATTGACGGGCAATCGGCGCATATTTTATACGATTTCATGAAAGATTGCACGAACCGCCATCGTATGGATTTGCATGTCTTTACGCTCTCTCATCATAGGCTCTTGCCTCTGGCTATTCACCCTTCAAAAGACTGCTCGCTCTCAAAACGAACTCATCGAGCATAAAGCCATCCAATCGCCAAATGGCCGAATGACACTCAAAGAGCATCTTTGGGCGCTCCAGAATTTCAAGATCAAGGCCAGTTTGAATTCGCGCTTCTCCGAAATGGTCGGAATATCTGGCGCTATATAGCGCCTTTGGAAAAGGACGCCCGCTACGTCAAGATCTCTTGGTCGCCTCGGTCCGACGCTGCGCTCATCGGCATCAATTCCAAAGCCGGCGAAGATTGGCTTTTGGTTCGCTATTACAGAGGCGAGGTATCCACAGAATGTCTGAATTGCGACGAACGCGTGGATAAGTTGATGCTCAATACGCTTCCCTACCGTGACGAATTAAAGAGTTCCGCGCCAAACGCGCGGGCCCCGTGGAGCACCGTGCGTTGGTCCAAAGCCAGCAAGATCCGGTATCTTTACGTGTTTCACGGAATCGGCTATGAAGGTACGGCGCGGATCGAAATAGACTATCGCGGTTGGCCTCCGCGGTTGAAGGTGAAGTCCATCGTCCCAAAGGTTGAAGCAGGTCTTTGGAAAGAGCTGTAGGCACAGCGTAAATGCACTCTGCGTGAGACGGCAAATTCTTCCCCCTCCCGCGTCCCTTGCCAATTCCCTCGCCTCTGTGCACCTTGCGGCCAAAATGAATGCTGCTCTTGCCGCTCCAAACCAGACTCCCGGTTTCGCGACCTCGTCGTTGCGGTCGGGTTGCAGCGGGACGCCTTCCCCAGCCATCTTCGTCGCGATCTTTCTCATCGCCGTGCTTCCCACCGTGCTTTGGCCCGGCGACGTCTCGTGGATCAATGACGAACCCCGCCTCATTGCCGCGGCCTGGCACGCCAACGATGCCCACACCCTCGCCACCGGCGGCCTCTACGGAAATTTCGGCGTCCGCTACGGTCCGCTGCCCACGCAGATCTACCAGGCGCTGTTGCTTCTGACTCACGATCCGGTTACGCTTGCCCTCCTGCGCAGCCTGTTTTGCGCCAGCGTGACCACCGGCTCGCTCCTGTGGCTGGCGCGGTCCCTTCGCTTTTCTCCGTGGTTTGTTGCCGCCGTGGGATTGGCTCCGCAAGTCTGGCAGTTTCAGCGCGTCCTTTGGGATGCCAGCTTTGCCATGCCGTTGGGCGCTTTGGCGCTGGCTGCCTTCGCGGCTTTTCTGTCCCAGCGGGATCGCTGGAAGCTGCTGGTCGGCGTGGGGGCCACCGTCTTGTTGCCGCTCATTCATCCGCAGGATCTTCCGCTCTGCGCGGCCTTGGGCGGCGCCATCCTTTGGCAGGCACACCGGGAGCTTTGGCTCTGGCGTCGGTCTGTAATCGTGCTGCTTACGCTGCTCTTCGCCCTCAACGCCGTTTATCTTGCGGAGGTGTGCTGGGCTTTGATCGGCCGCCTCGGCGGCGCAGTGCGTGAGGGATACCCCGCCGGGCAGTCGCACTGGCAGGCAGCGCTGGCCCCCTTCCTGGGCGGCAATCTAATGAGCGACTACAAGTTCAGCGGCGCAGTGACCGTCGCAAGCCGGTCGATTCTTTCGAAGGTTGCGACGGAGCTTTCCCGACTCGTCTATCCGCTCGCTTGGGTGGGCATCGCGTTATTGGCCAAGCGGGCTCTGTCTGGCGCGCTCAGTAAGCGTGACCTCGAACCGCGTGAGTCCGTGGCACGCATCGTTCTCGTCAGCCTGGTGTTTCAAGCCCTCCTTTTTGGCCTCATGCGGGTGCCCGCCGAGCCGCAGTATTTTTTCGGAAGCTTTGTTATCCAGGCGCTACTGCCCTGGTTTGCGCTGGAAGCGTTGCGCTCACTCATCGAGCCGCTCGGCCTAGCGCTAACGGCGGCCTATGGCGCCGCAGTCGGTTTTGTTACCTTGCATGGAGCTTGGTCGATTCACAACCAGGGCTATGGCACAGATCCGATCTGGCTCACTCTGGGCAATCAGGCTGAAGTCGTGCGCCGCCTCAGTGCCAGCAGGGAAATCGAGGCGGTGACAGATGTCCCAATGCTTCAACTGCACCCTCATAGCTTACGAGCCCTCCGCCTCCTTATTCCGCCGGCCGCCGCGGCGCATCCGCATGGCCACTGGTGGTTGAGAACATCCCCCGATCCCGCGGCGCCACGCGGCCACATTGAAGCCGTGGAGCTGACCGGCTCAACCACCGCACCGGCAGGAACAACCCCTCTCGACCTCACTCCGCTGCCCGCCGGTTGGCAGCCCGCCTCAAAATAACGCCGGCGTATCACTTCCCGTCGCCAAACAGCGCCGCCTCGGCAATGGGCAGCGGGTGACCGGGGCCTGAGCCGCCGAGCGCAGAGGCGAGGAAGGAAATGACGCCCTCGATCGACATACCCGGTGATGGCTTGAATTCAGCCAGCGCCGTTTCCGCCGGCTCCTGGCCAGAACCCTCGCGGAAGGCCGTGAGGCTATGGTATTCCTGTCCATCGAAAGTAATGGCAAAAGGCGAGCCATCCGGCCGGTAGACATTGCCAGAGAAAGTCAGCCCAGGCTGGCTGGTCGCCTCGATGAGCCGGGCCCCATCGCGCGCAATGATCAGATTGTCGTGGAAGCGCACGTTCGCCGCGCCCTTGCCGAAAATCGAGACGGCGCGCCCGCTGCCCGCGCGGCCCGCGGCCACGATGATGTTGCGGCTGATATCCAGGCCTTCGAAAAGGCCGCCAAAACGGCCGACCGCGATGCCGGCCATGCCATTTTTCCGCCCATCATTGATGCACAGATTGTTGCGCGCGATGTTACTCGTGAAAGCATGCGGTGAATCCGGGTAGCTATACAGCAGCAGCCCGGCGCCCTCGTTGTCATGGCTGATGCAGTCCTCGATGATGGAATTGCTCACGCCCCCATCGAGGTCGAAGCCGGCGCCATCGACCGACGAAGTGCGATTGGAAAACGCGGCGCAATTGCGAATGGCGATGCGATTGGCCGCCGCAGCCCAGATGCCCACCGGGCCGCCCTGCGGACAATTGCACAGCGCGCCGTTTTCCCAAGCCTGGCAGCGCTCGATGACGCCGTTGTCGACTTCCTCGAGCAGGATGCCATTGCCCGAGTGATGGTCGCGCATGCGCGGGTCGCCCAGATTGTGATGGGCCAGGCAGTTCACCACCTGCACGTCAGTGTTGGCATAAGCCTCATCGAGCGGATTCCACGCGCCGGTAACCAGGATGCCATAACGCTGATTGTTATAGGCTTCGCACTCTTCGATGCGAACATCGCGGTAGCCGCTCTTACTGCGGTCGGCCGGACGGCCGCCCACAAAGATACCCTGCCCGTAATCCGCAGGCGAACCGAAGGGACGCACGATGGCCTCCAGCGAGCCGCCGAAGCCGGAACAATTCACACGAGCAATGCGGACAAATGCGAGACCGTGACCGCCGGGCAGTGTATTTTCCACCCGCACACCGCTGCCGATATTATGATCGGCGCCAGCTCCAACGATATTGAGATCCTGCACGATAACACCGGAGGTATTCCATACCCAGATGCCGCATCCCGCGCCGGCTTCGATGGTCGCGCGACCCGCGCCGGATGTGCCGACCGTTACCGGAGCGGTAGGATCGCCGTAACCGGAGAGAGTAACTACCAGATTTCCGGGGAAGGTCTGCCCGGCGTGAAAGAGAAGCCGATCCCCGGGAGTGAGCGACAGCTCATTGGCATGAGCGATCGTCTGACACGGGTGGACTTCTGTTGCCTCGTTTTCATCCGCGCCTGTAGCCGCGTCGAAGTAGTAATCGCGAGCGAATCCGGAAGCAGCGCCGAGGACTAGGGCCAGGAATGCTGCGAAGGCGGCGCGGGGCGCAGAGCCGAGGCGGAGCCTGGCTCGGGCGTTGTCGTTGGACGGGGCCTCATCGAAGCCGCCTCGCAAACACGTACGAGCTATGAGGGGCGAGGAGGAGGGGTTCGGCGTCGTCCCGAAGGGCGACTTTCAAGTTATCCACGATTGCCGGGGTGAGTGGCATCATGCTGATAAATTTAGCACAATCTGGGCCAATGCAAGTCGGGCACAGGCGCAGAGCCGCTGCGCCCTGGGGAAACGCCCGTAAATAGAGACTGTTTTTCCGCTTGGGACTCCGGCCGGAAAGGAAGAGAATCAGTCATGACCGACGATCCGCGCCTTCGTTCCCTTGCCAATGCCACCGCCGAGGAGATCCTGCGCACGATCTACGGGGACGATTTCTCTGGCTGCACGGTCCATCCGGATACGATCGCCTCGCTCGTCTACGCGGCCCTGGCGGGGCGGCTCGCGGCCGATCGGGAGCTGCTGGAGCTCTATGAGAAGGCGCACGAGGCGCTGGAATTGCTCGCGACACCGCCGCCCGGAGCTCATGCGCTCGCTCCGCCGGAGCTGCAATCGCTCCTCGGGAGCCGTCTGGACACCATTCGCAACCTCGCGCAAAAACTTCGCAGCACCGCCGAGAAGGTCAATACGGGCGGCGCAGCAGGCGGGGGAGAGAGTGTGTAATCCGGTCCGCCACGTGGCGCCAGACCGGCCTACCAAAATCGAGATTCGCGGACGCGAGAGCATAAATTCCGGCCATTTTGGGCGGAAAAAAAGCGGTCAAATCCCTTATTTCATCTCTTTTTTATGGAAATTATAGGCGCGGCACGCCCGCTGCTTTTGCATAGCTTCCATGATCACACTGTCCAGTTTGGCCAGCGATCCTGAGCACGAAACTGCTGAATCGCGCATCGGGTCTCCCCCCGAAGTTTCGCCGGCTAGCCCGCACTGCTATTCGGTGACCATATTCACGCAGCGGTGGAAGGAAGTTCGCGATTTTTACGTGAACATTCTGAATGCCAACGTGCTTAGCGAACGCACCGAACGTTACCTCGAAATTGAACTAGGAGGGGTTCCTTTTACCCTTCGCAAATGCGAGTACGGCGAAATGGTAAGCTACTTCCATCTCTATGTCTCCATGAAAAATCGCCACGATGTCCTCGATGAATTGCGCCGGCGCGGTATCATCGTGACCTCCGTAGGACCCTATACGAATTTCCGCGATCCGGAAGGCCGGGTCATCAAACTCTCGGAAGAGAAAACGATCGTGGCCTGAGGCGATCGGGTCGGTGAGGAATTGCGAGGCGCACAGCGGCAAGCGGTCGACGGCAAAAACCTGCTTGGAATTTGGGAGGTCACCCCCCTCCCGTGGATGCAATCCGCAGCCCGAGCGGCTGCGGCGGGACTTACAAATTTCGAGCGGCGCGGCTAGTTATCGCAACTACGCGACCGCAGGCCGGAGCAAGCGTTCGGCGGAGATCTCATGCAACTCGAAAAGTCGCAGAATCGTCTCTTCGATGAGATTATTTGGGCAGCTCGCGCCCGCCGTCAGACCCACGGTGAGCGGTCGCTTGCGCAGCCAGTTCTCGGTGACGATCTCTTCCTTCCGGTGCAGATCGTAGTGCACGATGCGGGTGTACGACTCAAGCCGGCAGGCGTTGCGAATGAAATAGGTCGGCAACTTCGCCTCACCCATTTCTGCGAGGTGAGAAGTATTTGAGGAATTGTAACCACCCACGACGAGGAGCAGGTCGAGCGGATTGTCCAGCATCTGCTGGAGGGCATCCTGGCGCTCCTGGGTGGCCCCGCAGATGGTATCGAAAAAGCGGTAGTTCTGCGCCGCGCCGGTATCGCCATCGCGCGTGCGCACCGCCGCCATGATGCGGCGCTGCACTTCTTCCGTCTCGCCGCGCATCATCGTCGTCTGGTTCGCCACGCCCACGCGACGCAGGTGCAGGTCGGGATCAAAGCCGGGCGAATGCGCCCCCTTGAAGCGTTCCAGAAACGCCGCCTTGTCGCCGCCCTGGCGGATGTAGTCGCAAACGTAATCCGTATCCGCCAGCGTCAGAACGACCAGGTAGTGGCCTTTGCCGTCCTTGAGAGCCCGGCTCGCGGTTGCCTTCGTCTCCTCATGAGACGCCTTCCCGTGGATGATGGAGGTCATGTCGTCGTTGGCATTCTGCCGGACACGCTTCCAGACGCTCATGACGTCGCCGCAGGTGGTGTCGACGATCTGGCAGCCCTTTTCCTTGATCTTCCCCAGGGTCGTGACGTCGGTGCCAAAGGCGGGAACGATGACGACATCGCTGGGCTGCAGGTCGTCGACCTCGGCTTCCTTCTGCTTGCCGATGATATTCTTGATCCCCAGCGCGCGGATCTGCTCATTCACCTCGGGATTGTGAATGATTTCACCGAGGATGAAGATGTTGTTGTCGACGAAGTACTTACGCGCGGCGTAGGCCAGATCGATGGCCCGCTCCACGCCGTAGCAAAAGCCGAATTGCTTCGCCAGCTTGATCGTGAGGCCCTCAGCCGACAGCGTGCCGCCGGCGGCCCGCAGCCGCTCCACCACTTCGCTGCGGTAGTGATTCTCGACCTGCGCCTGCACGGCCGCCATCACCTCGGGGGTACGGAGATTTACGCGAGGAGCGGGTTTTAGCGGTTGGTCCGGGTTTCTGTCTTCGTGGGCCATAGGTAAAAATGATGCAGCCGCTGGGCCCTGAAATCCAGCGCCCAGCGACCGCGAGTTTTCCCGTTGGAGGGGACGGGGAGAGTTGGAAATGATTACTGCTCGATAAGCAGGGGTCCGGGAGGATCCTGGAAATAGGACTGGGACATCAGCTGCGAGGTCGGCGGATCGGGATCATTCCGCTGATCCAGCGCCTGGACGGTGCGGCCGACCGAGGAGTCCTCGGGCTGGCTGGAAGAAATATCGACCGGTGTGCCGATGTGGACCAGGGCGAAAAGCCGCGCCGCGGCGTCGCGATGCAGGCGGATGCAGCCGTGCGTGCGCGGGATGGACCAGACGAAGCCCTGGTGGAAGCCGTAACCGGGAGCGAATTCGCACCAGAAGGCCATGGGATAGCCGACGGCGACGGATTGCCCCTTGTGAATATCGGCGCCCTGGCCGCTGGAGGTGAAGCCGTAGCTGCCGGACCGCTTGTCGCGGATCTTGGCTTCGATATGGAAGTGCCCGTGAGGCGTCATGCCGTTTTCACCGACGCAGCCCTGGACGGCCATGAGGCAGCGGCTGCCCTCCATGACATAGATGTGCTGTGTGGAAGTGGAGACCTTGACCTCCACGGCGTTGGGATTGTGCGGCTTGTACGCGGTCACGTGATAGGAGCTGGAACCGGAGGAGATCGGCCCCGTGACGCACCCGGGAAGCAGCGCGATGGCCGCGACGGCGGCCAGAGCGGGAAAGAGGAGTTTCATGAGTGGGACTATGCAAGAGCGCATGGCGGGAGTTTTGTCAATCGGACTCCGCATCAGCCTTGCGCACTCCGGGCTACTTCCTTCCGGAGCTTTTCGAATTTTCCATTCACATTTGAGTAGGCCGGGTAGCGCCGGCGCGCGTCCTTCGGCCGGTAGCGGTAGTGCTTATAGGACCAGAGATAGAGCTCTGGGCGCTCGCGGACGAGGGGCTCGAAAACGTCCCAGCATTTCTGCGCGATTTGCTGCGGCGTGTCGTCTGGAGCGACCGGAACGACCGGATGCAGGCGCAGCAGGCAGCCGCCATCCGGCAGGGGCTCGGCCGTCGCCGGAATGAGCGGCCCGCCGATCCGCTGGACGAGCACCGCGTGGAGGATGGGTACGGACATGAGCAGCCCCTCTCCTCCGCCTTCCGAGCGAAAGGCCTCGATGATCGTGGAGGCCTGGGTGGGCGGCAGATTCAGATCCACCATGAGGGAGGTCGTCTTGCCCTGCTTGGTCGCTCGGAGCATGCGCAGCAGGGCGCTATTTTGCGAGATGAGCGTGGCGCCGCTGTGCTCGCGGAGGGACTTGAAGATGGCCGTGAGGCGTGGGTTTTTAAAATCCTCCGCCACTGTAGTCGCGACGTAGCCGATGTAGGCGCCGCCGTGATTGGCCCATTCCCAATTCCCGAAATGCGCGCAGGGGAAGACCGGACCGCCCCCGCCCTGCCAGTTGCGGATGGCATCCTGGCTGGCGTCGTACCCGACGACCTGGATCCACTCGCGATAGTTCTCCGGGCTCAGTCGTGTGACCCAGAAGAGGCTGAGCATCGTCCGGGCGAAGTTCTCGTAGGAAGCGCGGGCGATCTCTTGCCGGCGCTCCGGCGAGAAGCGGTCGCCAAAGACACACTCCAGGTTGCCCAGGGCGATTTCACGGCCCCGACGGTCGAGCGCATAGGCGAGCGCCCCGACAGATTCGGCAAAGGTCACAAAGATGCGGCGGGGCAACAGCGGAATGAATCGCGCCAAGAGCAGGCAGCCGACCTCCTCCAGCCGATAGCGGAAGGCCTTCCAACGGCTGATTTTCGGAGTGTTGACAGGTGTTGAATCAGTAGTTTCGATGCTCGCAATAGGACAGGATCAGCGCAAAGCTTGCAACGCGATACGTGAACCTTGAAACCGCAAACGATGCAGCACGACTTTTTTCTCCCACTCGCCGAAGCCATCCTGGCGCAACCGACCGCGCCCTTTCACGAGGACCAGGTGCGTGAGGAGATCCTGCGACAATTGAGCGGGCTCCGGCACGTGCAAGTGGAGCAGGACGACTTTGGCAACCTCATCGCTCGGTACGAAAAGGGGAATGCCCATTGCCGCTTCGCCTTCGCGGCGCATATGGATCACCCTGGCTACGTCGGCGGCGAATTCCTGGGCGGCGTACCGGAAAGTTATCGTCAGAAAAATCCGCCCGTGCAGGACTTCGGCCGCTTTGCCATGTGGGATTTGCCGGCCTTCGAGACGCGCGATGGCCGCATCTATTCGCGGGCCTGCGATGACCTCGTGGGCTGCGCCGCGATCGTGGCAACTTTCCAACAACTCGAGGCCATGGGCGCCGATGCTTGTTGTCACGGCATCTTCAGCCGCGCGGAGGAGGTGGGCTTCGTCGGTGCGATCAAGCTCGCGCGCTCCGGCCGCATTCCGCCAAATGTGACCATCGTCTCACTTGAGACGAGTAGCGAACTCGGCGGGCCCGTGAAAATGGGCGAGGGTGTCATCGTCCGCGTGGGCGATCGCACGAGTATTTTCGACGGCGCGGCCAGCGCCGGCCTGGCCGCGCTGGCCAAAGAAAAATCCATCCCTTACCAACGCGCCCTCATGCAGGGCGGCACTTGCGAAGCCAGCGCCTACCAGCTCTACGGCTACTGCACTGCAGGCCTCTGTGTGGCCCTGGGGAACTATCACAACTGCGGCCCCGACGAAACAATCGCCAGTGAATTTGTGTCGATCGATGACGCCATCGGCATGAGCCAGCTGTGCGTGGAAGCGGCACTGGCCGGAGAATTGCCGGATGCCCGCGCGGCATTGCGCGAGAAATTCGAGGCGGGTTGTGAGAAGTATCGGGAGTTGTTTTAACTAAATACACAACCACCCAGTAATTCTCGAATCAGCTCTCATACAGGCCCGCGGTGTAACCGAGTTCATCGGAAACCTGCTTGACCAGCCGGAAATACTCCCCAAGCAATTCCTCCTCGGCTTCCGGAACCAACGCGTTCACGGTCGTGAGCGAGATATAATAATAGATTTGGTTCCATTGCTTTCCGAAGAATCTGTTCTTCTTTTTTCCTTGGCCTTCTGATGTGAACACCTGCACAAGTCTTTCAGCTAGCAGGTTGGCTGCCTGCTCCCGCGATTGGCGCAACTTCGAGGCGATTTTGGGGATGGCCTCGTCAGGATTCTTCACCACGAGCGCCGATCCATCGTCCGGGAGACGCATTTTCGAAAGATCGATGCCCCGGTAAACGTTTAGCAGGCGGACGTCCAAGGCCAAAACATTGCGTCTTGGATTATCCTGTGACGGGCTGAACCAAAGGTCATCATAGTCGCCCTCGAAAGCACCGGAATGCCAATAAACCTCGGAGAATTGAAACTCACTCAATTCGCAATCGATGAAATCAGTATCAGTAAAATTCGTCTCAAAGCACGCGCCATCATTCAATACTGCTTCGCAAAACAAACACTTTTCGAATTCCGATTGCTTGCCGTCTTTAGACATCAAGAATCCCACCGCCTCCAAGGACGTTCCGACAAATCCACAGTCGATAAATTTGCAGCCGCGAAATTGGGCGTGGTTCAACGCGGCATCGTCAAAACGCACCAATCGAAAGGTGCAGTTTTCCCAAACGGAACCTTCCAGTCGCGCCCAGGCAAAATCCACTTTTTCAATGGTCAATCATTGAAGTTCTGACGGCCAACGATTTCCTCGCCTCCAGGGGCCCTTCGATTGGACTCGAGCCGGAGCTCCGGCAATTCTATCGACCGGAGGTCGACAGCAGGTCGTTACGACTCCAGTTTCATACCTCGAAGATAGCGGTCAGCCGGAAGTTCCGATTCGGGAACGTCCTTAAGATCACGTTTCGGACAGGCGAAAGCCCGCTCAACTACTTCTTCGGCAGTGATTGGACCAAGTGTATCTATCACAATTCCCATAGCCACGCTCGGATCGGGGCAATTCATGCAGAAAATCAGAAGCTGCTGATCGATCTGTCGAGATGTCAATTTTCCATCCGGCTCAATCACGTTCTGAACCGCTTCGACCAACTGATTTTTTGTGAGCTTTTTTACAATTTTCATTGTTCCAAATGGGCTTGTACGTGAATTTTCGGGGACATGATTTGCAAATTGCTTATACCGCATTCCGGCGTGTGAACCAATCAAGCTAGCGCTGAGAAGCGAGATATTCGAGGTGATTTTTCAAATCCATGAATTCACTGGACCGCGTCGAATCGGCCTTGCTTGGGGACTCAACGACTTCAATTCGATCAAATCGCTCCAACATCACGACTTCGCCAAGTAAATTTAAAATTCCTGTGCGGGCCGCCCGCAACTTCAGTGCGTGTGCCAACGGCGGCCAGCAGGCGAAGATCGCAATGTCAAAAAAGGCATGATTCTGGAATCCCGTTAAGGCGTAACGCCACTTCGATGCATCCATCAGCACAGGTCGGTTGCGACTGTTGAAAAGCTCAAGCTGTCCGTTCCACTTCTTTGGTTGACGCCCGACGCCGACATCCCACTCCGGAATTCGAGGGGCTTGGGCCACAATTTTCTGTGCATACGGCATATTCTCGAGCGAACCGTTCAAGGTTATCGACAAAACATTCTTCTGGTTGAACCCCGGTCCTACCTCCCAACCAACGTTTGGGCACATTGAAGTGATTTTTGGTCCAATCATTTTCGCGAGTGGCATGGCATCTCCTAAAATCAGATACGTTTCTATCTCGCTCGCGTGAGAAGCAAACCAACTCCAAAATTTTTCGATGTCTTGTTTGTGGGGAAGCGCCGACTTCTTATCGATTCTTGTCATACTTCGACTTTCTAATTTCGTTGCGACGATTGTCCAGCTGAGAAATTCCACCATTGTCTTCTATTCCCTGCTGCTCGGCCCACCGGCGAGCCTCTCGGTCTCCTACAGGGTAAGCTCCGATCCTATCTGCATCCTTTCGGTTTCTGCCATCCTTTGCCGTTTTCGTGCGCACTTCTAGATCGTCGGAGGAGCCGATATATGGCCGTCCGCTTTCAGTATCGACGCCCGGAACTCTGTAGATAACTCCGTCTCCTGCTGAATATTCGCCTGTTATCGGGTCCGCATAAAGCCCCTGGGCGCGCATATGTCGAAGCGCATCTTCCTTGGCCAGCATCGCAGTTTTTGTTTTTATTGGGTTCTGCTGAGGACTTTGATCGCGATCTCCCGCCCACTGCTCAAGCGTTGAGCGGTCCCTGTCGGCCTGCACATCGAGTATATTTAATTCGAAGTCGTAACTTGGATCGCTTTCTTCAGACAGTCCGTGCCTTTGATCCCATTCTGACAATTGGCGCGGAATTGAATAGGAGTCGTCCGCTCGCCACGACGACCAATGGGAAAACCGCACTCCTCCAGAACCAGATCCCGTCGTCGTGCGTTGCGTCGCGCTGTGCAGCAGGTCGCGCAGGTCATCGTCGCTCCATTGGAGTTCCGGCTTTAACCTGCGCACGGCCGAGCGGATCCAGGCTACGGCTCTCTGAACTGCGCCCGGCGCTCGTTGGTAACCTTCATTGAACCGCGCCAGATACTCTTCCGCTGCCATTGCGCGGCCTTGGGGTGTCTTCAAGTCGTACCCATAGCCGCCCTGCGCCTTCGAACGCGTGATTTCCGCCAGGTCTGTCGGCGAATTGCGCCTCATGTGCTCGACCACGCCGTTCACCATCCGGTCGTAGTCGACCTGACGATCCTCAGGAAAGAGCGCGCGAAGCGAGCGCAGGTGGTGCACCGCCTCATGCAGCGCCAGCTGGTGCAGACGATCCTCGAGTGAGATTCCTCGCGCCTTCGCCGCGGCCTCCGCGCCGTCGCGCAGCACCACCATGCGGCCATCCTTGTAGTAAGCCTCCGCCTGCGAGCCCTCGCCTTTCGCCGCCTGAAATGCCTCGCGATCCTGCTCCGGGATCTGGCCCTCGGAATCGACGATCTGCACCTTCGGCGCGCTACGCAGTTTCAGGCGATCGAAGACACGCTGCACGATTCCTTTCGCTCCCTCAGTGCTTAGCGGCGGCGACTCCCCGAGGCCGACCGTTTCTCTGGACTCGGGTCCGGCGCGTCGCCGAACATACTCGGTTCCTCGCCGGCGAAAGATCCATCGCCTGCAGCCTCAGGCGCCGCAGGCTTTGTGGGTGTAGGGATGGTCCCCGCACCAGCCGGCGTTTCCGCAGCATTGTTACCTAGCCTCTCGATCTCCCCTCTGCGCAGGTTCGCACCCGTAGTGATGGATCCGCCCAGGGTCTTGCCGTCCGGACCGATCTCGTACCAGCCGTCGTCTTTGATATAGCGTCGTCCCTCCTTGCTGCGGACAATCGTTTTCTCGGGCAAATTCTGCGCTGCCTGCTCCGTCGTCCCGACTGCCTCGCTGTGAGCCGCCACGGCCTCGTCTCGCCTCATGCCATCGTCCACTTTCTGCTGGATCCAGGCCTTCGCGCCCACGTCTTCCGGATCGTGATCGGGCAGCGTCGACTGTTCCTGCCCCTCGATCGCGATAGCAGGCTTCCGTGACGCCAGAGCCGCCTCATCAGGCCGATGCAAACCATGATCCATTCCTCCATGGATGCCGAATACAACTGGCGCGATTAGTTGATCGGCAGTTGGCGCGATGGGCTCGCCTAGCGCAGCTCGAACGCCAGCGTCGACGATGAGATTGGATGCCGTTTGCGCCGCCGCATGCGCCATAATGCGCGCCGCGACCGGCGCCGCCTCGGGCAGGAGCGCGTTCACACCGGCTGTGCCGAGTTTGCCTGTTGCCAAGTAAATTGGAATCGTAAGCGCGGCCGTCTGCACCGCGTGCGCAGCCTTCTCTCCAGCCTGTGCGTCAGTTTGCCCGGCATCTTTTGCAGCGCTGTACGCATCCGCATGCGCATTGGCCAGCATCTGGGAAACAGAGAGTGATGCGGAAGGAATCCCTCCGATGGCCGCGCCGGATGTTGCGGACGGAAGGAAAGAAACGAGGCCCCCTCCAGCATCCAGCATCTTTGCTTGGGTGGTTTTCGAGTATCCTTCGGGCAAACCGTTTGTGAATCCTGGAAGCGTACCCTTCTGGAGTTTGGCAAAGTTATCGCCCATCGCGCGCATCTCGTCTGCTACCCCTTTTGCCCCAAGAAACGTCGACACTCCCTGTAAAGCGCGAGACGCGGCCTTCGCTGTTCCAAGGCCTGCGTATCCCAACATCTTGCCCATCGAAATTTCCGGGTCTGGGGTACGAAGGTTCGAGTCGGGGCCGACCGGAAGACGATCCGACGATAGCCAGTATCCAGGGTTTGCCAGGGTTTGGTGCAGCCGTTCTTCGACCGTTTGTTCTTCCGGCCGCCACTAGTTATCTTCTGGGCGCAACTTAGGAGTGGCAAGTAATGAAAGCCACTCAGGATTCGACGGACTCAGTTTCCAAAGCTCCATCATGTATTGCGCGGCCGGCAGCGCCGCGATCGCTTGCTGCTTTCGCAGGTCGAGATTCTGCGGGTCAAATAAGCTCGCCGGCTCCCAATCATTATCGGCCGATGCACTGCGTGATTCTTGTCCCGCAGTCCCCGCCTTTGTCGCCTGGACATCCCGGATGAGGTCGTCGAAGAGCCCCGGTCCGCTATGCGTCTCCGCGTCTCTGCTGGATGCTTCCTTCCCGCCGTACTGCTCGATCAGATCATCAAATAATCCAGGCGCCTTAGCGGGCCCGGCATCGGCGAAGCGATCGTCCATCTGATCTTTGCCCGTGCCGCCGAGCCGGCGCATCGCCCCGTAGGTCAAATCCATCGCGTTTCCCGTCGAAGCGCCGGGCCCCACGTCCACCAGCGGCAGCGTCGCCGTCTGGCCCGTGCGCGGATTCGTCACCTGCACCTGTTGCCCGCGGGCGTGCGGCAGATCTCCAAAGCGCCCCTCGAGCACCGCGCGCGGCAGCGCCACTCCCTCAAGCCGCGGATTGCGCGTGTTCTCGCCCCAGTAGCCCACACCGTTGTCCTGCTGGTCGGTCGTGCCGTCCGGGTTCAGCCCAAAGACGGTCGTCCACCCGTGGCCGCCCACCGGTTGCGCCCGCGGCGCCGCCGCGGCGGAGGGCGTGGATCCTTGCGGCGGACCATCTCCGATTTGGCCGTCGTACTGCTCGATCAGGTCGTCGAAGAGCCCCATCTCAGTCCTCCTTCGGCATCAAACTCTGGCCGTCGACATAGTCAGGAACGCCGCCGGAAACCGGCAGCGGTGGGGTCAATGACGTCGACAGATTGGAGACTTCTTCCGAGGTCGCCGGCGCCGCCAATCTACCGGCTGCATCGCGCAGCCGCGACTGGATGACATCTTCCGGAACATTGTGCGCTCGAGCGCGTTGTACTTCGACATCGAGAGCGCTCCCTTTGGGAAGCTGGATCGTGGGTAGTTTTAGCGCCTGCACCCGGCCCATCCGATCCCTCATTACCCGGAAGTTTTGCATCACCTGCGACACGGTCGCGTTGCCAGTCGGCTTGAAACTAGCGCTTGGCGGGCCCTCGGCGCTCATCACCTCCTGTGACGTCCCCGGCGCATACATCCCGATCATGTCCCCGAGCTCCGTGCGTCCGCCCGCCGCGACCTCCGCCATGCTGTCGGACTTTGGAATACCGGTGTTGGTGTAGCCAAACACCTTCTCTGCTTTTAACATGTCGTCAGGCGAAAGTCCGGCCCCCGTGATTACATCGCGGTTCGCGCCGATCTCCTTGTTCAGCCCATCGACCTGCTTCGCGTACCCCGCGAAGGCCTTGTTATAATCGCTCAAGGCGCCGTGGTCTTCCGCCGACAGCGACGTGGCCGCCGATTGCGGCCGCTGCGTCTGCCTTCGATTTTTGTAGTAGCCGGCGCGCGCATTGGCTTGCGCTGTCTGCGCCTGGTTCAGCGCCATCTTCATCCGTAGGATGTCCGGCATCTGCGCCATCTGCAAATTCTCGCGAATCCGCTGCGTCCGGTCCGCCTCCATCCGCGCCTGCAGCTCCGTCGCCTCGTTCCCCACGCGCTGCCCCTGCAGCGCATTGTTATAGCTCCCCTGGTAATAGTCCCAAGGCGTCATTCCTCCGTTCAGCATAGTCGTTAAAAAATATAGGATCCACCTTCCCCAGCAGCGATCGCCCCGTTCATTCCAGGGTCATTTGCGTGGATGTTTGGCTCGCCACCGCTGCCCCCCATATAACTCGCCAAATAATTCCCGATCGCCCCACCCG
>FTCV01001034.1_pt1 | contig 32525 bp, 25 predicted proteins | sample 1639691 | NCBI WGS metagenome assembly FTCV01 (sample SAMEA3914864, study PRJEB12502) | metagenome | biome: forest; material: soil | place: USA | collected 2012-03-12 | depth 0.3 m
CCTTAGACCTGTTTGAATGCCTTTTCCGGCTCTTAATTGCCCGAATGAAGGCCAGGCAGGCCCCTGGTAGCGAGGAAGAGTGACAACCGTGAGAAAGTCCGAGCACAGGACCTGGTTGGCTATGGGCGGGAAATGGTGTTTCACCGTTTTCCACCCGTGGATACCGGACGCTGATGTCGGGACATTCTTGAGAGAAACAGCGCTCTCGAGCCGTCGCACCCATGGCATTGGGGAGGCGCTGCGTCGATCAGGTGGGTGAAAATCCATTTCACCTTCCTGACAGATACAGCGGCCACACTCCCTGGATAGTCTACACACACACACACTTCGCGACGGCTTCGGCTCCCCTGGCTTGTAGTTACCGATTCCGCAGTTTTGCGGAATTGGCCAGACGGTGAAATGGATTTTTTCCGATCGGCCATCCCGCGAAAGCGGGACCGTGAACACAGGGTGGGAGAGAGCCGGCCCTCCACACACACATACACACACACTCCCTCCCCTCCCGGGGAGAACCCCGGTTCATCCGGGTTCGTTCTTTGACAACTTGAATAGGCAACAACCGTGAAAACGGGTTGGTTGCCACAGTATAGAGGCGTTTCACAAGAAACGTCCCAACTACGGCTTTTCGGGCTTTTCGGGTCTCAACCATCCGCTGATGCCAAGCCGTACTTTGGGGCGTGCTTTTAGGCCACTGTCACAATCGACAGTGGCTTAAAAACACGCTCCAAATCCTCGGGACGTTTGCCGTACATTCGCTCTCATACTTCCCATGCTTCGCATATTTCCCATCGGCGAGGCCCCGGAGCAACACGCCCGCATCCCTCCCACGCGGAAAGACGCCCGAACAACGAACAACTCTCGTGACGAATCTCCTGATTCGTCACGCGCAAAGGAGCGAATTTCTAATTCGCACGGCGGGAGTGTCCGCGGGTCTGATCGGGAGATCCGCGGGAGAAACGGCGAGTCTGCGGGCCGGCGCCATCTCGAAGAGCGCCCCCAAACAACTCTCGTGACGAATCTCCTGATTCGTCACGCGCAAAGGAGCGAATTTCCAATTCGCACGGCGGGAGCGTCCGCGGGTCTGATCGGGAGATCCGCGGGAGAAAAGGCGAGTCTGTGGGCCGGCGTCACGTCGATGAGCGCCGCCCAAACAACTCTCGTGACGAATCTCTAGATTCGTCACGCGCAAAGGAGCGAATTTCCAATTCGCACGGCGGGGGTGTCCGCGGGTTTGATCGGCAGCCCCCCCTTGCCCTGTGATCATGGATTGCTCTCCCGCAATTGCGCGCAATCGCGAAAACAAAACCTTCGTGTCTTCGTGCCTTCGTGTCTTCGTGTGAGCCCATCGCTCACTTGTCACCCTTAGCCGGAATCACGCGCACCTCCACGCGGTCCTCCAGCGAATCCGCTGGATTCAGGATCACCGCATCCGTTTCCTTGATGCCGTCGAGCACTTCGATCGTCCGGCCGAAATCGCGACCCATCTTGATCGTCCGCAATGCCACCTTGCCATCCACCACCACGGCGGCCTGGGGCCCTTCGGAACGGAAGAGAAACGCATTGGAAGGCAGCGTGAAAAGCGGTTGATCCGAGCTCACCGCGAAATGCACTTCGGCATGACTGCCCGCGAGCACTTCTCCCTTGGTGTTGTCCAGTTCCAGCTCCGTGAGCAGCGTGCGTGAGGTCAGATCGATGGCGCCGGCGGTGCGCACGACTTTGGCGGTAAATTCCCGCCCGGGCAACTCGGGGAAATTCAGTTTGGCCGTTTGTCCTACGAAGATGCTCGGCACCAGATTTTCCGGGGTATGCACGAAGACCCGGAGCGCATGCGATTGCGCCAACTGGAAGAGCGGCTGCCCGCCGCTCGTGGTGACGAGTTGCCCCACGTCGGTATTGCGCTGGGTAATGAGCCCGTCAAACGGCGCCACGACTTTCTGGAACGCCTGCAAATCCCGATAGCGACGGACACTGGCTCGCGCCGCCTCCGCGGCGCCGGCCTTGGCATCCGCGTCGGAATTCCGCTCCTCGGCATCCTGCTCGGAAATCGCCGAGGTTTTGCGCAGCTGGTTGTAACGCACGGCGGTGCTCTTGGCCAGGCGCTCAGCCGCTTCGGCCTGGATGGCCTGGGCCTGGGCATTGGCCAGTTCCTGATCGAGATCCGGCGTGTCGATTTCCGCCAGTAGATCTCCCGATTTCACTTCGGCGCCGATATCGACCAGCCAACGCTTCACATAGCCATTCGTACGGGCGTAAATCGGCGCTTCGATGAGTGCCCGCACCTCGCCCGGCAGGAGGAAAGCATTTTGCTGCTTCTCCATGCGCGGTTTGATCACGGACACGGTGCGGATGGCGAGTTGCTCGGTCTGATCCTGCAGGGCCGCGCGCGCCCGCCAACGCGGGATGGCGCCCGCCAGAACGCAAAAGAGCAGCGCAACGATGAGTCCGATCAACAGATTGCGTCCAGCCGCCGGCGCCGGCTGCGCCACGGCGCGCCGGGGTTGTTCCGGAGGGGCGGAATCCAACATACAGGTAGATTCGGGTTCAATCGTCTTCATCGCAAAGGGAAAGTGGGAAGCAAGGAATTCATTAGGTCGCGTTGCATTGGCGCTCTCAGGCTGCGGCGAGGGCGGCTTCTTCATCCGGCAACAGCACACCGGAACTCACAGGAATGCGGCGATGAATGGCTCCAAAAACGATCGGCACGAAGAAAAGCGTAGCCAACGTGGCGCAAAGCAATCCGCCGATCACCGCCCGCCCCAGCGGAGCGTTCTGTTCACCGCCTTCGCCAAGCCCCAACGCCATGGGCAACATGCCGATGATCATGGCCAGCGCCGTCATGACCACGGGCCGCAGCCGCGTGTAGCCAGCCAACAGCGACGCCTCAATCGCCTCCGCTCCACCCGCCATGGCTTCGCGCGCAAAGGTCACGACCAACACGCTATTGGCCGTCGCCACCCCCAGGCTCATGATCGAGCCCATCAACGCCGGCACGCTCAGCGTCGTGCGCGTGACGAATAACATCCAGACCACGCCGGCCAAAGCGCCCGGCAGCGCCGTGATGATGATGAACGGGTCCAGCCAGCTCTGAAAATTCACCACCAGCAATAAATAGATGAGCGCGATGGCAAAGACGAGGCCCCACCCCAGCCCGACAAAGGACTCCTGCATGGTCTGCGCCTGACCGCGAAAGATGATCTGGTTCCCCGCGGAAAGATGCTTCTGCGCTTCGGCCACCAGGGGCTCCACATCTCGCAGGACGCCGCCGAGATCGCGCCCCGCCACTCCGCCGTACAAATCGATCACCGGTTGCACGTTATAGTGCGACAAGACCACAGGCCCGCTCCCGCGCGTCATCGTCGAGACATTGGACAAGACCTGGCCGTTGTTTTTCGCGAGCTGGCCCCCGCTCACCGGGATGTTATTCAGGACATCCAGCGTATCGAGTTGATACTCCGGGACGCGGGCATTGATGAGATACGAAATGCCGTTTGCCGGATTCAGCCAGTAGCCCGGATTGACCTGGCTGCTGCCACTCACCGTGAGGAGCACATTGTTGGCGACGTCCCGCTCGGTCAGTCCCACTTCCGCCGCTTTCGTCCGATCGATGGCGAAGCGCAGCTTCGGCTGATCCGCCGGCTGCTGGATGCGAACATCCACCATGCCGGGAATTTTCCGGATGCGCTCGGCGAGCAAAGCCGCTTCCTTGCGGTTTTCCGCCACCTTCCGGCCGACGAACTGGATATCAAAAGGCGATGGCAGGCCGAAATTCAGCGTCTGTCCGATAATATCCGCCGCCAGGAAATAGAAGTCCGTATTGGGAAATTCGCGCGTCAGCGTAAGGCGCAGGTCGTGCTCGTACTCCTCGGTCGGCCGATGTCCCGCATTCAGCGTGACCAGGATGTCCGCATCCGCGGTTCCGATTACGCCGGAATTTGCATAGCTCAGGCTCGTGCCGCTGGTCGGGATGCCGATGTTATCCAGGATGTTGCCGAGATCCTCCGGTCGGATGATCGAGCGCATGCGCTGTTCCACCAAATCCACAAGGCGGGCCGTCTCCTCGATCCGCATGCCCGATTTCGCCCGGAGATGCAGGCGAAACTGGCCGCCATCCACCTTTGGAAAAAAGTCCTGCCCGAGAAATGGAATCAACAACGCGGTGACGCCGAGAAACAGCGCAAAGCCAACAAAGATCGCCATTCGATGCTCCAATGACCACTCCAGAATCTGCCGGTAAGACTCACGAAATGAGGCAAAAGCTTTTTCGAATTTGCGCTGGATGCGCACGAAAGGATTCTTCGAAACCGGCTCGTAGTCGCCGTTTGTGCCTTCCGTCCCGATATGCCCACGGTGATTGCGGAGCAGATACATGACCAGCGTGGGCACGAGCGTGCGGCTCAGCACGTAGCTCGCCAGCATGGCAAAGACCACGGCCTCGGCCAGCGGCACGAAGAGATACTTCGCCACCCCCTCCAGGAAAAACATCGGCAGGAAGACGATGCAGATGCAAAGCGTCGAAACAAAGGCCGGCAAGGCAATCTGCTGCGCGCCGTCGAGGATGGCGTGCTTTAGCTCTTTGCCCTGCGCGAGATTGCGCTCGATGTTTTCGATTTCTACCGTCGCGTCATCCACGAGGATGCCCACGGCGAGCGCCGGGCCGCCCAGGGTCATGAGATTGATCGTCGAACCCAGAACGCTGAGCACGGCGATGGAAGCCAGGACGGAGAGCGGGATGGAAATGGCGATGACCAGCGTGCTCCGCCAATTGCCCAGAAAGAGCAGAATCATCAGCGCCGTGAGACAGGCCGCGATCACGCCTTCGCGAATGACACCTTCGATCGCGGCCCGCACGAACAGAGATTGGTCGGCGACCGGCCTCACGTCGACCGGCTCCTGGATGCCGGCCACCAGCTTTGGAAGCACGCGCTTCAGATGGCTGACCACATCGAGCGTCGAGGCGTTTCCCAGTTTGTAAATCGTGACCAGCGCGCCGCGCAGGCCGTCCTGGTGAACGATGTTTTGTTGCGGCTGATAGCCGTCCCGCACGTGGGCGACATCATGCACGTAAACCATCACGCCATTCACCATTTTCACCGGCAAATCGTTCAGCTCTTCCAGCTTTTTCGGGCTGGCGTTCAACTCGATATCGTACTCCGTGCCGCCGATTTTTGAGCTTCCGGAGGGCAGGATGAGATTCTGTGCATTGACCGCATTCACGACGTCGGCCGGCGTAAGTCCGCGGCTTTGCAGCGCTGCGGGATCGAGATCGACATTGACGATGCGCGTCTTGCCGCCAAAGGGATAAGGAATCGCCGCGCCATTGACCACCGCCAGGCCGATGCGCAATTGGTTCAGCGCCACATCGAAGATCTCCTGCTCCGAAAGCGTATTGCTACTCAGGCCATACTGCAGCACCGGCACGTTCGACGCATTGTAACGAATGATAAGCGGCGGCGTCGCGCCCGGCGGCAACTGCTTCAACACCGTCTGGGCGATCGCGGTCACCTGGGAAACCGCCGCGTCGATGCTCGCCTCAGGATAGAAGAAAACCTTGATGATCCCCACCCCATTCACCGAATTCGACTCCATGTGCTCGATGTTGCCCACCGTAGAGGTGAGCGAACGCTCATGAATGTAAACGATCCGCTGCTCGATCTCCTGCGCGTTCAGTCCGGAGTACTGCCAGATGATGCTCACCACCGGGATGTCGATATTGGGGAAAATATCGGTCGGCGTGCGCAGGAGAATGACCGGCGTAAGCAGCAAAAGCACCAGGGCCGCGACGATGAATGTATACGGACGGCGAAGGGCGAGGCGGACGATCCACATGGCAGTGTGCGGCTAGCGGGGGCGGCGCCGGCTTGCCCCAGCGACACGCCGCACCGTTCGGCGGGTGGACGAACCGCAGAAGATTTGGAAGGGAATGGGGCGCGCGCGTGGCATCGGGGTGCACTTTGATCCGCCCCTTCAAATAACTCCAATATATCTTTCCTGTCTCATTGATCGCTTTTCGGTATAGATGATCGCATGGAACTGCGCCATCTCCGCTACTTCGTCGCCGTGGCCGAAGACCTGAACTTCAGCCGCGCCGCGGCCCGGCTGCGCCTGGCGCAGCCGGCGCTGAGCACGCAGATCAAGTCCCTCGAAACGGAACTCGGCGTCCCGCTTTTCACCCGCTCCAGCCGCAGCGTGCGCCTCACCCACGCCGGCGCTACCTTTCTCGGCGAAGCCCGCGCCGTCCTCGCCGCCGCCCAGCGCGCGGAACAGCAGGTGCGCCGCGCCCATCGCGGCATGATCGGCACCCTGCGCATCGGGATGATCGCGCCGGCGGCCAATGCGCGCCTGGCCGCCCGGCTCCGCGATTATCGCGCCGCTTTTCCCGATGTGTACCTTTCGCTGCACGAACTCACTTCCTCGACGCAACTCGAGCAGTTGCTCGCGGAACAACTGGACGTCGGCTTCCTGCGCCCACCGGTGGATGATGCCGAGCTCTGCTCGCGCTTTCTCTCCGATGCGCCGGTGGTTCTGGCCGTGCCGGAAAATCACCGTCTGGCCACGGCGAAACGCATCCGCTGGAAAGACTTCGATGGCGAACCGCTGGTCATGATTCAGCCGAATCTCCAGCACGGCTATTATGATCGCTTGCTCGCGCTTTGCGCCGAAGCCGGCGCCCGACCCACCGTCGGGCAGTACGCCAATGATGTACACACCGTCCTCTGGCTCATCTCCGCAGGCCTCGGCATCTCTGTGACCACACGATCGCCGGATGACCCGCCCCGCGCCGGCATCGTCTTCCGTCCCCTGCCCCCGGGCGTCCCTCGCGCCCAGACACTCATGGTCTGGAAGCGGCAGAACAACTCGCCGCTGCTGCGGGAATTCATCGCCCGGTTTGAAGTAGCCTCCCCCGAAAAGCCCCTGGCGGACGCGAGCCGCTGACTACGGCTTCACGCGCTCCACCTCCGCCCGCGTCGCGCGGCCGTTCTCAAAGAGCACAGTGGTGTGCACCTTCACGAGGCCGGCATCCATTTCCGCAGCGGAGACCGTGGGATCTCCGCCCATATGGCCCGGCGAGGTGTTTTGCATCTCGGGAGCCAGCGACGGGCCGTCGTCGCTGTCGCGCACGTAGACCCAGGCTTCCGTACCATTGACCGTGGTGAATTGACTGGGATCCCCACGCATGGTCGCGCGAATGTCCTCCTTCGTCATCCCCGCGACCGCGCTTCCATCCGGGATCTTCCCCTTCACGACGATATTCTTTTGCTCCGCCGTCAGCGAAGGATGGCTGTCCGCGTAGGACTTGCCGGAACTGGCGCAGCTGGAAAAAACGACGGATGACAGAAGCGCCGCCAGGAGGCCGGCGACGGCGAGAAAGGATCGTTTGGTCGGCATCGAATTACAGGTTCTTCTCCTGCTTGTAAGCGCTCGCAGCCGGTCCTGCAAAGCGACTTTCGGCGGAAACCTCCGTCTTACGTGGATCCATGAAAATGAATATCCATGGATATCTCGAGCGCCGAACACATGCCGATGACTTCGGCAGAAAAACTCGCGTTCAGCAACGTGGACGGCAGCAGCGGGACGTCCAAATGGAAACAGCCTTCATGGAAATGCTTGAGCCCGATGAGCGTTTGGAAGTGGGCGGCGAGTAGATCGAATAGTTCGCCGTCGAACAGGTGGATGACGTCGAGCGTGCAAATATCCGCGCGGAAAGACCAGGTCCCGTCGTCGGCCACGTCGACCTGCTCACAAAATTTCCGGAGTTCATCGAGGAATAAGGAACTCAGTCGGCCGTCGGCCGACTTGCCAGTTCCATAGAGCGCTGGAAGGCCAGGATATTCCGGAGGTGTCATTCTGAATCGAGGCCGATCGAAGGGAGCGGCCCGATGCCGCTCCCGAATGTTAACATCAATTTCCTCCGACTAACTTACACGCCAAGCTTCGTCCAGGCCGCGTTCTTCTGCGAAGACGCCACGACCGCCTCGATGAACGCCATGCCGCGGATGCCGTCCTCGATCTTCGGATAGTCCGTCACCAAAGGCCCGGCCTCGACGCCCTCCAACTTCGCCCGGATGTGCGCGGCAAAGTTGCGGTAAATGTTGGCAAACCCTTCCAGATACCCTTCCGGGTGCGCCGGAGGAGTGCGTGAATTGGCCGCAGCCGCTTTGCCAAGATAGCCATTGGCCGTGCGATAGACCTCCATCGGCTTGTCGCTCCACTTCAGAAGCAAGGTATTGGGTTCCTTCTGGTGCCATTCCAAACCGCCTTTTTCCCCGTAGACACGAATGTTGAGATTGTTTTCCTCACCGACGGAAATCTGCGAGCAGTGCAGGACGCCCTTGGCTCCGCCTTCGAAGCGCAAGAGAATGTTGGCATCGTCATCAAGCAGACGTCCCTCAACAAAGGAAGTAAGATCGGCCGCGAGCTCGGAGATCTTCAAGCCGGTGATGTATTCCGCCAGGTTTTCCGCATGCGTGCCGATATCGCCGACGCAACCGGCCGCGCCGGATTTCTTCGGGTCCGTCCGCCAGGAAGCCTGCTTCTGCCCCGAGTCCTCGATCCGCGTCGCCAGCCAGCCTTGCGGGTACTCGGCGACGACCTTGCGGATCTTGCCCAACTTCCCGCTGTGCACCAACTCACGCGCCTCTTTGACCAGCGGATACCCCGTATAGTTATGCGTGAGACCGTAGAGCAGGCCGGTTTTCTGGACGATGGTCGCGAGTTCCTTGGCTTCCGCCAGATCGAAGGTCGCAGGCTTGTCCGATAGCACATGGAAACCATGCTCCAGCGCCATCTTCGCCGGCGGGAAGTGGACGTGATTTGGCGTCACGATGGAAATGAAATCCATGCGCTCCGAGGCCGGCCGCGCCGCCTCGCTCTTGATCATCTCTTCGTAGTTGCCGTAGCAGCGATCCGCAGGGAGATAGAAGTCCGCCCCGGAGGCCTTCGAGCGCTCCGGATCGGAGGAAAACGCGCCGCAGGCGAGTTCGATCTGCCCATCGATATTGGCGGCGATGCGGTGGACTGCGCCGATGAAAGCTCCGCGGCCTCCGCCGACCATACCGTAACGAATTTTGCGACTCATATGTGCGTAGTGATGTGTGGGATGCGTGTCTGTGGGATTTTTCCGGGGGCCGGCTCCGGCGCCCCGGGGAATTGCCGCCGAGTGTAGAAACCCGGCGAAAGCGGGCAAGGGATTTTGCGCCTCAGACCGGCATCCGGCGCAAATCCACTTCCGGACACGTCCAGAATCCGCCCTGCGATCCGAAACCCTCGCGACTCAACTCGCATTTTTTATCATGCCCACGCTCCGCATCCAGTTCCCCGAAAAAGCTTCCGCGACGACGCTGAATCTCAGCGGCGCCCGCGTCACCGTCGGCCGTCAGCCGTCCAATACCATCCAGATCCTCGATCGCACGCTCTCGGCCGCGCACGCCGAATTCATTGCGGAACCGGATGGCCGTTACCGCTTGCATGACCGCGGCTCGACCAATGGCACCGCGGTGAACGGCGATCTCGTCGTCGACTATCACCTGAACGAAAACTGCCAGATTTCCTTCGGTTCGGTGCAATGCGAGTACATGGCCGAAAGCACCGAAGCAACCGCAGATGCCGAAACTTTGCCAACCCGCGCGGAGGCCGAAGCCGCGCGCGCCGCAGCGGCGAAATTGCAGGAAACGGTGGATTCGCTGCGCCAGACGGTCGATAGCCTGAAGCTCGTCCAACCGGGCGCTGACGGCGACCTGCAGGCCGCTGAAATGCAGCGCCTCATCCTCGAGCGCGCCAGCATGGGCGAGACGATGCAAAAGCAGGACCGGGAAATCGCCCGGTTGAAAGAGGATCTCGCCCTTTTGAAGCGCGACCGCGACAATGTGCAGGCGGCGCTCTGGCAAGCCAAGGCTCAGACGACTTCCGTCGCGCCGGCTCCAGTGCTGGCCTCAACTGCAGTTCCCGAAGCTCCGGCGCCAAGCGCGCCTGAGCCGACCGCAAAACCAGAGACCAAAGCGCCTCTCGCTTTCACGCCAAAGCCTACGCTGAAGCCGTCGGCCCCCGGATCCCCTGCCAACCCTGAAACCAAAGCGCCTTTCGCCTTCACTCCGAAGCCCATGCCCAAACCGTCGCCCGAAAAAACTTCGGTCGCCGCAGAGCTTCCCGTTGCCCCCGTCGACCCAGAGAAAACTGCGGTCGCTGCTTCACTCCCAAAGCCTCCAGCTTCCTTCACTCCGAAGCCCGTAAACACTCCGCCTGTCGCGCCAAGTGCGCCCAAGCTTCCGCCATCCGCGCCCTCGCGGCCCGCGGCTCCTGCGACTTCGGGCAATCGCCCCACCGGCCAACCCATCGGTCGCCCGGCTGCTCCCAACAACGTTCAGCCGCCAGCGAAATCTACGGCGATCGTTAGACCGCAGGGACCGGGAGGAACCCAGCGGATCGCCGTGCAGGAAGAAGCCTAGCGGGCACTACTGCTCCGCGGCCAACGACGCACACACGATCTCCGCATCGTTCCGCGCATAAACCGAGCGATTCGCGAACGCCGGGTGCGACCACACCACGGCGCGTTGCGGGTCGTTATTCAGTGGATCAATCAAGTGAGCCCGGCTGATCTCATGATAGCCGTCTGGCGCGAGCCGGGCGATGATGAGATCGCCCTTTTCGTTAAAGAGGAAAAACCGGTCGCCGTTTTTCACCAGAAACACATTTGCCCACCGCACCGGACCGGCTGAGCCGGTGGTCGCGTCGAAAGTCTCCCACACCCGATCGCCTGTTTCAGCCTGGAGACAGCGCAGCTGGCCGTAACTGCACACTCCATAGATATAGCCGCCTTCCAAAAAGGGCGTCGACATCGTGCAGTGCAAGGCGTCGGTGTCTTTCTCGCTGGCCTTCTTGCTTTGCCACACTTTCGTCGCCGCCGGACGCGCGGAATCCAGGCGCATCATGACGGAGCCATTGTAAAACGAGGTAACAAAAAGCAGATCTCCCAATTTCCGCGGCGACGCGATGGTCATGCCGGCGTTCGCCTTGCCCGGCTCGCTCCAGTAGACTTCACCCGTTTCCGGATCGAGTGAGTTCAAGGCCTTGGGATCCCAGATGATCAGTTGCCGCTTGCCTCCGGCCTCGTAAATCATCGGCGGCGCATAGCCCGGCTCCTGCGCGCTCAGCGCCTTCCAGAGTTCCTTGCCTGTATCCTTATCAAAGGCTACGGCCACGCTGCCTTCACCTCCGACGAGGCAGATGAGTTTCTGCCCATCGATGAGCGGATGTCCGGCAAAGCCCCAGGTCGGGGTCTTCACGCCGTACTCTTGCTTCAAATCATGCGACCAGACCTCCTGCCCGGTCGCGGCGTCGCAGCAGAAAAGATTTCCCTCCGCTCCCAGCGTGTAGACTTTGCCTCCGCTGATCGCCGGCGTCGTCCGCGGTCCGGCGGCATAGCTCACGGTATAGGGAGCGTCGTACTCCTTCTTCCAGAGGATGTGGCCATCCTTCTCATCCAGACAGAGGATTCGCTCCACTCCCGGAATCTTGGCGCGGTCAAAAGGATTCGACGGATTTTTCGTGTCTTCCGCGAGCTTGCGGTCGAGCACGTAGACGCGCCCATCCGCCACCGCCGGTCCGGCGTATCCGCTGCCGATCGGCGTCCGCCAACGGATCTTGGCGCCCTCGGCCGGAAATTTTTCCAGAATGCCCGTCTCTCGCCACACCGAGTCGCGCTGCGGACCGAGCCATTGCGGCCAGTCGTCAGCCTGCACCGACGCAATCGTGAGCGCGACGAAGACCAACGCGAGAGACGTTTTCATAGGGCTATATCCTTTCGGCGATCTGCACCGCATTCAGCGCGGCGCCTTTCAGTAGTTGGTCGCCCGAAACCCAAAAGGCCAGCGCATTGTCCAGCGCGCAGTCATAGCGCAGGCGGCCGACCTGGCAGTCGTCCTGCTCGGCGCAATTGAGGGGCAACGGGTACTGAGCTTTCGCCGGGTCGTCCACGACCTGCAAACCGGGCGCCCGGCCCAGGACTTCGCGGGCTTTCATGAGATCTACCGGACGTTCAAATTCCGCCGTCACCGCGACCGAGTGCGCCCGATAAACGGGAACACGGACGCAGGTCACCGAGGCCTTGAAGGTCGGGTGATGCATGATGCGGCGCCCTTCATTCTGCATCTTCATCTCCTCTTTCGTATAGCCCGTATCGAGGAACGAATCGACGTGCGGCAGGACATTGAAGGCGATCTGGTGCGGATAGACTTTGCTTTCCACAGGGAGACCGGCAGAGATCGCCTGCACCTGCTGGCGCAATTCTTCGATCGCCTGCGCGCCCGTGCCGGAGACGGCCTGGTAGCTGGAAGCGATGATCCGCTTCACCCGGAAAATCTGGTGCAAAGGCCACAGCGCCATGAGCGTAATGGCCGTGGTGCAATTCGGATTCGCGATGATGCCGCTATTCCCCGTGATATCTCCACCATTGATCTCCGGCACGACGAGCGGGACTTTTTCGTCCATGCGGAAGGCGCTGGAATTATCCACCACCACCGCGCCCGCCTGTACGGCATGCGGCGCGAATTCCTTGGAAATGGAACCGCCGGCGCTAAAAAGCGCGACGTCGACGCCGGCAAAGGAATCCGCGCGCAGCTCCTGGACGGTCACGGGCTTGCCGTTGAACGACAATTCCTTTCCCGCCGACCGGGCGGAAGCGAGCAGGGTCAATTTGCCCACCGGAAACTTGCGGCGTTCCAGGACTTTCAGCATTTCGATCCCCACGGCTCCGGTGGCTCCAACGACGGCGATGTGCAAATTTCTGCTCATAAAAAGGGCGGCGAACTGTATAGGGTCCTATTCGCAATGCAAATCTACGTTCATGTGCCGTCGCAAACTCTCGATTTGCGGGATGTGGAGGGAGCGCTCGTGCGTCGCTACGCCATCTCGACGTCCCAGTATGGCCTCGGTTTCGAGCCGGGAAGTTTCAAGACCCCCACCGGAAAATTCCGGATCGGAGAAAAAATAGGCGCCGGAGCTCCTCCGGGCGCCATTTTTGTCTCCCGCATTGCCACCGGTGAAATTTGCGCCCAGGGCGGCGAGGAAGATCGCGTTCTTACGCGAATCCTCTGGCTCGAGGGGCTCGAACCGGAAAATGCCAATACCCGCGAGCGCTATATCTACATCCACGGCACCAATGCCGAGTCACGCCTCGGCCTCCCGGCCAGCCATGGCTGTGTGCGGATGAGTAATGACGACGTCATTGATCTTTTCGACCTGGTCGAAGTCGGCGACGCCGTGGAGATCGAAGCGTAGGCCGTCGCCCAAGATCATTTTTTCCAAGTCGTAGACACGTCCAGAGAATTTCGTGACGTCACCCGGCCGCGGCGCATTTTCGCTTCGATTGTCATTCGGTTGAAAAAAACATCTTTGTTTCGGCGCGGTCATCACGCAATGTCCCGCCCTGCCAAATGGCAATAGAAAGGGGGGAAACCTTACACCAATGAAATATATCGCACTCTTCGCAATTCTCGCGGGCTCGATGCTGATCGGCGCTTGCGCAAGCAAGCCTACGCCGACGACGTCGACCACGGTCGCGACCGGATCGGGTTACAAGAAGTAACCAAACCTGCCGGCCGCAAGGTCGGATTTTGCGCCGGGCCGGCAAGTTTGCCGGTCCGGTGCATTTTTTTCAGAATGAAATATTTCACGCTCTTCGCAATTTTCGCCGGCTCGCTATTCCTCGGCGCTTGCGCAAGTAAGCCTGCCACCTCGGCTGGCAATGTGTGTACGTTCAAGAAATAGCCGTTTCCGGCTGCTCGATCTGCTCAGCGAATTCGAACCGCGGCTGTGTTCACCTTTGATCTTTTCGGCTGATTCAAAGAGGTGTGCCGGACGCTGACATAGGGGCTGTCCTTTAGCAAAAATCGCCAGGGCAAGTGGGCGGATCGTGAGATTCCAATTCGCGTATCGGCGAGCACTTCCACCGGCCCTTCTCGCTCGCAAAAGCCGACGCTCGAGCCGCCACATAAATCACGGCCGTGATCGGCCTTGGTCACGGCCAAGGCCTGGGCCAACTTTCCCGGGCCGGAACAGAGGGCGGTGCGCTTTTCCTGTCGGCGGCGTTCTTCCATGGCCGCAATCCCGCGCCTGGGCTCGATCGCGCGAAAAAGCACGAAGCCATTTTCGCCACCCTCTTTCACCAGGACATTCAGCATCCAATGGACGCCGTAGTTGAAATACACATAGGCCGTTCCAGGGAGATGCGCCGCGACAAAGTCCCTCGCGCTCGGGCGTGAAAAAGTATGGCTCGCCTCGTCATTCACCGCCGAGTAGGCCTCGGTCTCGACGATCACTCCCGAGCATTCTTCCCAGATCAGAGTGCAGCCAATGAGATCCCGAGCGCAGGAAATGGGATCGCGCCGAAAAAAAGCGCGCTCGATCACAAGCCGGTCGGGTGATCGATGAACTCCCACGGCAACCGAAATTTCTTTGCCAGCTTCTCGGCCAGGGCCTTCACGCCAAAAGTCTCCGTCGCGTAGTGACCTCCGTAGAACAGGTTCACCCCGAGTTCCTCCGCCAAGGTGTAAGTATGGTGCGGACCTTCGCCGGTGATGAAGGTGTCCACTCCTTCGGCCGCCGCCTGAGTCACTTCACTCCCCGCCCCGCCGGTCACGATGCCGATGCAGCGCGTTTTCCGCGGGCCGCCGGCTGAGAGATGCGGCGCCGAGCCCAGCACCGACTCCAGCCGGCGCGCCAACTCCTCCAGCGGCAACTCGGCCTTCACTTTCAGGCCGATGGGCTGGCCCTTGTAGGCAAAGGCGGGCGTGGCCTCTTTTAGCCCGAGCGCTTTGCAGAGCAGCGCGTTATTGCCCAGCGTGGCATGCAGGTCGAGCGGCAGATGTGAGGAATACACCGCCAGATCGTGGCTGAAGGCCGTGCGCATCTTTCGGTACATGGCGCCGGTCAGCCGCGCCGGAGCCCAGTAGAGCCCGTGATGCACCAGGAGCAGCGACACCCCGCGAGCCGCCGCTTCCTCGATCACCGCTTCGCAGGCATCCACGGCCGCGCCGATTTTTTCCACCCGACCGGAATTCTCCACCTGGAGGCCATTTTGCGCGCCGGGATAGTCTACGACGGATTTCGTATCGAGCGTTTCGTCGAGAAATTCGACAAGGCGGGAGAGCTGGGCGACCATTAGAATAGAAATTAATGATTGATCAAAGAATCAAGCGGCCTAATGATCGACTCGTTAAGCCAGCCATTCACTCTTTGGAGGATTATTGCCATGCCTACGACTGAAGTCACCTCTCCGGAAACGCAAACTCACGACTGCCCGCTCTGCGGCACACCACTCGACCCCGTTCACCCGAGCGAGTGCACGCGCTGCGACTGGGTCGTCGGGTACCGTCGCCGGCAACGCGAAGTGCAGGATCCCTCGCGCAACCCACGACACGTTCGCGACCGGGCCGCGTTGGTGCTGAGCGTCATTCCGGGCTTGGGCCACATCTACAAAGGCCACAAGCTCCTCGGGGCGCTCCTCATGCTCGGGACGCTTATTGTGGGCTTCTTCGTCACCGCGACGGTCTCGGCCACGGGAGGCGGAGCCCTGCTCCTCATTCCGATCTACTGGTCCGCCGTGATGCTCCACGCCTATTGGCTGGAAGAGATCCCCGGTCAGGGATTGCTTTCGAACTACACCCGGTAAAGAAGCCGGCTTTCGGGCGCGACCACGACCAACCGCGCGAGGATTTTCTCGCGCGGTTGGCAGAGTCTTTTTTCTTTCGACAAACTTGATGCGCCCGCGCGGCGAGTCGGCTAACGTCCGCGCCCTATGTTAAGCGCAGGCATCGTTGGTTTGCCCAACGTCGGCAAATCAACCCTCTTCAACGCTGTCACCCGCACCCGCAAGGCGCAGGCGGCGAACTACCCCTTTTGCACCATCGATCCGAATGTCGGCGTGGTCGTCGTCCCCGATCCCCGTCTGGAGGCGCTGTCGAAGCTCTCCCATTCGAAAAAGATCGTGCCGGCGGCCATCGAGTTCGTCGACATCGCCGGCCTCGTGAAGGGCGCCAGCGCCGGGGAAGGCCTGGGCAATCAATTCCTCAGCCACATCCGCGAGGTGCACTCCATTGTGCAGGTGGTGCGCTGCTTTGAAGATGACGACATCCATCACGTGAGCGGCGACGTGGATCCGGTGCGGGACATCGAGGTCATCAATACCGAATTGATCCTCGCCGATCTCGCCGCCGTCCAGAAGCGCATGGAGCGCAATCAAAAAGCCGCTCGCTCCGGCGACAAAGTGGCGAAGGCGGAACTCGCGGTCGCGGAGAAACTCCTGCCCCATCTCAATGACGGCAAGCCCGCGCTGACCCTCACGCTCAGCGACGAAGAGCAGAAGATCGCCAAGGAATTTTTCCTCCTCACGAATAAGCCCACCATTTTCGCCTGCAACGTCGCGGAGAGTGATCTGGCCACGGCCGCGGCGCTCGTCGGCGCTTCCAGCGACAATGAAGGCGTGCCGCCTGCGGACGCCGTCGAACTCACTCCGGCTGCGAAATACATCAAGGCGGTGCAGGATTACGCCCGCGCCCATTTCGCCACGGAAGCCGTGGTCATTTCCGCCCAGATCGAAAGCGAACTCATCGATCTTTCTTCCGAGGAAAGCTCCGAGTATCTCAAGGGCCTGGGTGTTTCCAGCAGCGGCGTCGAGTCACTCATTCGCAGTGTCTACCACTTGCTCGGGTTGCGCACCTATCTTACCACGGGAGAACAGGAGACCCGTGCCTGGACGATTCGCGCCGGCGACAAGGCTCCGGCTGCCGCCGGCGTGATTCACACCGACTTCGAGCGCGGCTTCATCGCAGCGGAAGTCGTGCATTTCGACGACCTCGTCCGTCTCGGCTCCAATGCCAAGGCGCGCGAAGTCGGCAAGCTCCGCATCGAAGGCAAAGAGTACGTGATGCAGGACGGCGACGTGGTGGAGTTTCGGTTTAACGTTTAACAACCCTACAACGGCAATCATAGACGCCATAATAAGCGTCTACCACAGAGGCCCGAGTTCGTTATACTGGCGCCGGAGATGAAACCGGCGCCTTTTTGGAGAGCGGGTGCTTGCTCCCGCTTTGTCCGTGTGGGAATTTAGTAAGGCGTTTGGTCTAGTCAGTGCGCACTGCGCAAGATTTCACATCCAGCGTGAGTTCTCAGCTGACAAAGCGGGAGCAAGCTCCCGCTCTCCAAAAATCCGGATGCCTCCCAGCCCGGAGCAGGCTCCAGGGAAGGACTCAGTCTAACTTACATTCAGATCAAATCTCCGTCGCGACCATGCCCGGCTGTAAATTCCAAGCATCGCTCGACTCCAAAGCGCGACAAGCACGAGCACGAGCCAGGCAATCGGCCCCGGTATAAAAACCGTCCCCAGTCCCGCGATCACGACCACGGTCGAAACCATCCACGCGCCGATCAGTGGAAGATTCCTGAAAGTAATCACGGTATCCCGACTATAGGCGGAAAGATTGACCGTAGCGGCGAGTGGATATCCAGCCAGGACAACAAGGGCCGCCTTCGCGCCGGCAATTCCGGCGCGAATGAGGTCGAGGTGCGCAAAATACCCGCCCGCCAATCCGAGCAACCCGAGCGGCAGGACGAGCAGGACATAAGTCGGCGCGCCCAACTTCCAGCAAAGCCACTCGATTTCGCGGAAGCTGAGCGGCAGCAAGCCCGCGAATCGAGCCGCGCCGCTAAACTTTGGATTTCCCCCTGCGAGAAGGGTAAAGAGGCCGGCGCAACAAAGAATGATTACGGATGCTTCCTGGAACCCTTCAAAATACGCGACACCGGCCACGACAAATGCGATCCCCAAAAATTTGCAGGCGCGAAGCAGCCACAATTCATAGTTGCGGATCGAGCCGAAAAACAGCCCCGTGATGAGCCGCTCCCGCGCCGTAAGACGTCTCTGGACTAGCTGCGAAACAACTCCCGCTGGAGAAGCCTGAACCCGTTCCAGCGCGCCTACGGCCAATGTCTCTTCGCGCCAGGCGGCGCGAACCTGCGCCACACTCTCCTCCGGTGAAGTGAGAATGTTTTTCTTCACTTCCGCGAGCTCTGGAGGCGAAGGTGGAATGAGACGCTCGAGCATCGCGCCCGGATCGAATTTCTTGCGAATCCAGATTCGAGAGTAAGGATAGCTGCCAAGGAGGGCGAGCAATGGCGTGGCGTAGATAAGCAGATGGCCGATGCCCGCGCCCTCGGTCAGGTCGGTCCAAAGGCCAACAATCCAACCTCCCGGATGGACGAGATTCAGCTCCGGGGCGGAGCTATTTAAAAAATTGGCCAACCAAGGCGACGGAAAAAAAGTAAGCGCGATCGTGCCTACTAATAAAACGAGCGTCGGGATACATCCGGCGTTTTGCACCCGGGATATCGGTGTCCAGAAGAGTAACTCGAAACACACGAGCGCGTGCGCGGCCAACGCCGCCAGGACGACGGCGATGCCCAATGAACGCAATGGCGTCTCCAGGTGACGTCCCAAGTAGTAAAAGCTGACGAGTACGAACCAGAAATAAAACCAGCGATGTCGTGAAACGGAGCGCCAGCGCCAGGCAAACATGAGGTCGTCGGAGGCTGGCAAATGCAGCAACGGATCATTGCGCACAGCGGTAAGGAGACCGGTGCGCAACAACAGCATTCCGCTGCACGCCATCACAGTGAGCCACACTCCAAGCAGCGCGGCTTCGGCGCGCGGCGACCAGCCACTGCGGGTCAAATTGAGTGAAACCGCGGCCACGCCGCCGATCAGGAGCGAAAGTGCCGCGAGAATTGGTGGCATTGTCCCGCGCTTTTTGGGAACCTTCCGAGGGATCCGCGGCAAACGCTTTCGCGCCGCCTTTTGGGCTTTGAGAAGTCGCCGCTCGAATGCTGGAGAGTGCAGTTTCATCAATGCAATTCGGCAGAATCCATTATTGCGAAACGCCTAGTCATTGCCGTCGCGCATCGCCCGAAAAAGATCCGTCAGGTCGCCATTTTGGGTCAGTCGTTCCACTGTATCGAAGGCGCGCAATCGGCCGTCGTGGAGAATCAAGACGCGGTCAGACAGACGTTCTGCCAGATCGAGCAATTGCGTGGAATACAAGATGGTCCGCCCGCGCCCAACCGCTTCGCGCGCATGCCTACGAAAGGCGGCCAGACCGAGCGAATCCATGCCGGAGGCAAAGGGCTCATCCAGCAGCCAAATCTCCGGATCGGCGGCGAGCAGCGCCACCAGGGCTGCCTTGTAAGCTTGTCCCCGCGAAAGGACCGACAACGGGCAGCGGGCCAGTGGCAGCAGGTCAAACTCCTCCAGCAGCGCGATGACGCGATCTTCCGCCTCAACTCCGTCGCGGTCGTAAAGTCGCAACACGATCGCGATGTTGCGCAGGATCGATTGATCGCGAAACAGCGCCGGTTGGTCGCCAAAGAAAAGAAACCGCCGCCTCATCGGGAGATCGTCGCGAGTGAGTTCGACGCCATCGTAATAGACAGAGCCGGAGTCGGGAGAAAGCAGCCCTGCGCAGCAGCGCAAGAGACTGCTTTTGCCGGCGCCATTGAGTCCGAGTACGGCCACGATCTGACCAGCCTCAATTTGCACGGAGACGCCATCCAAGGCGCGATGCCGTTCAAAACGCTTCACGAGTTCACGTATTTCCAGATGCATGGGAGCGCGCCGAAGCGCAAGCGCCAGACCATTCTGGACGCCAGGCGATTGCGCAAGGAATTTGGAGGCTTTTCCTCGAATTCCAGCGCTCGTCACAGGTCTATTTCGCAACGTACTGCAGGCGTCGTTTTCTACGAAATACAGGCTCGGAATTTTCGCCGGATTGGCTATCAGCCCATGAAAGTATATTCGTATGGCATCATTTTTTCGGACATACCGCACGACCCCAGCCGGTGAGCGAATTGACGGGGTGTTCGCCATGGCTTTCATCCATAATTTCGAATATCACCTGACTCATATCAGCATCTACCGCGATGGCATGATCGATTGCTGGGAGCTGGTGACATTCGAGCAGTTCGAGCAAAAGGTCCGCTCCGGCTGGGTCGTTACTCAACCGCCGCCCAACGCGAAGATTAGCGTTTCGTTCCTCGCATCCTTTACCGCCACAGATGCTTCCTATTGGATCGAACCAGAAGAATTCATTCGCGAAGTTGCCGACGAGATTGAGAGTCTGAATGGCAGGCCCACGTCCGCGGATCGATGCTTGACGGCATGGCGCGCCTTTGAGGCATCGCCGTCGGAAGCCACAAAGGAGAATTTGCGTCAGACCTACGAGTCCATCCCAAAGCACAACCGGAGGTATGTGCTGGGAGATATGGATCGTAAAGATTTCCCCATCCGCTGCGTGTTGTACGCGGAAGGGTGCGAGCAGTCGTGAGCATTGAGGCCGGTGTTCACACGCAATCCGATCGTGATCGTTTTTGATGATCTCTGCGCGCATCAAAATCGGGCGCCGGCCTACGCAAATTCTTGTCGCCGCCCGCCCGACCGCTCATTTTGCTTCCGTGAAAATTGATCAAATGCGCAGTCCGTCTGACAAAACCGGTGGGATCTTCTACTTCGGCCGCATGGTGGACAAAATCCGCCTGCACGCCGCAGGAACTCTCCCGGCCGATTTTCAGCCAAATCTCGGCACGGGATTCGACGGACGCTGCTGCACCTTCCTCTGGATCGACTATCCCGCGCTGGTGGAGCGCGTGAAACAAGGGGCCAGCGACGAGGAAGCCCTCGAGTGGGCGTTCCAGCAGGGCCGGAAGCCGAGTGATGAAGAAATCGAGATCTGGAACGAATTCATGCGCAAGCGGGGCTGGAACGACGAGGCCACGCCGACGCTGCATCGCCGTCTGCGCGAGGGCGGATTTGAAGATCGCACGGATATCCAGACCATGTTCGAATACATCGACCTCGACGAGGACCGCGATCCGCGCGCGAAGGCGTAGCAAATTCCTCATTTCTCCCGCAGAGACGCTGAGGCGCAGAGATGTGTTCCATACGCAACTCACAGCCTCGGCGCCTCGCGAGGAAGTGTGCTTTCGCTCCATCTTGCAGCTCAGGTGACGCCGCACTGTTTTTCGCGTGAAAACCCCTTCTCTGCGCCTTTGCGCCTCTGCGGAAGTCTAATCGCCTTTGCCGCTCATGCCTGGATTGCACGTCTATCGCAGTAACCGCCTCGAAGCGCTTGCAGCGCGACTGGGCGATTTGGTCAGCGCGCCCCTGCCCGATCCGTTCCAGCCGGAGACGGTCATCGTGCAGAGTCTCGGCATGCGGCGCTGGCTCGGGCTCTCCCTCGCCGCACGCCTGGGGGTCGCCATGAATTGCGATTTCCCCTTTCCAGACACTCTAGCGCGCCGGGTGTTCCATGCCGCTTTCCCGGAGGCTCCGGAGCGCACGCCATTCGATCGTGAAGCACTGCCCTGGAATATCTACTTCACTCTGCCGGAGGTCCTCGACCGCCCGGCATTTGCGCCGCTGCGGAGCTACATCGGCGAAGGCGAAGCCAGCGCGCTCAAGCGCTACGAGCTATCCCGGCAAATCGGAGGGCTCTTCGACCGCTACCTAGCCTACCGGCCGGAGACCGTCCTGGAGTGGGAAGCCGATGCGCGTGGCGACTGGCCCGCAGAACTCTGGCGCAGCCTGGCGCATGCGACCGAGGCCTCCCATCCGCCGGCCTTCCTGCAGCGCCTGGAAGCCCGCATCAAAGGCGGGAACCTCGAACTCCCGGGACTGCCCCCGCGCCTTTCGCTTTTCGGTGTTTCCGCGCTGCCGCCCTTTCATATCCATTTGCTGAATCTCCTCGGGCATTGCCTCGAGTTGCACCTTTTTCTCTTCGAGCCGACCGATCAGTATTGGGGCGACACCCAGGCTCCGCGGGAACAGCAGCGCTTTTTGCGCCGCCACGCCAAGCCGGGCCAAACGGCGGAGGAATTTCACCTCGATACGGGTAATCCGCTCCTCGCCTCACTGGGAAAGCCTGGCCGCGACTTCGCCCGCGCCATCCAAACGCTCACCCCCCATGCCGACGACGAGCTGTTCGACGAGCCGGCCGCGACCACGCTGCTCACCGCCTTGCAGGCAGACATCTTCCAACTCACCGACCGAACCGCGGAAGAAAAAGCCGCCTCCTCGGCCCACGATCGCTCGTTGCAAGTGCACTGTTGCCACGGTCCCATGCGGGAACTCGAGGTCCTGCACGATCATCTCCTCGACTTGTTTCAGACGCTGCCTAGCCTCACGCCTAAGGACATCCTCGTCATGATGCCCGATGTCGAGCCGTTTGCACCCTTCATTGAAGCCGTCTTTGACGCGCCCGATGACGAAGCGCATCGCATCCCTTTCGCCATCGCCGACCGCAGCGCCTCGGCGGAAAATGCCAGCGCGCAAGCGCTCCTGCAGTTGCTCGCCATGCATGGCAGCCGGTTCGGCGCAGCGGAAGTCCTGGCGCTCCTCGAAACCGCGCCCGTGCGCCGGCGCTTCGGTCTCGCGGAAGCCGATTTGGAAACCGTTCAACGCTGGATTGCCGAAACGGCGATTCGCTGGGGCATCGATGCCGAGCATCGTACGGAATTCGATCTTCCCGCTTTTGGCCAAAACTCCTGGCGCAGCGGACTGGAGCGGCTCCTGCTGGGCTATGCCATGGCGCCGCAAGGGGCCGACCTCTTCCACGACTCAGCGCCGGTCAATGATATCGAAGGCGGCAACGCAGATATCCTGGGGAAATTTGCCGACTTTGCGGAAAAGCTCTTCGATCTCATTCCCAAACTTGGCGCGCCTCGTCCGCTGGATGCCTGGGAGCGAACTTTCGCCCAGCTTGCGCTTACCTTTCTCGATGATTCGGAGGAGTCGGCGAACGAGATTCGCCGCCTGCGCACGGTTTTCGAAAGCCTCGGCGCGCTCGGCCGGCAACATCCCGAAGCCGTGCCGTTCGAAGTCGTACACGCCCAGGTGGCGGAAGCGTTTGCCGATACCAATTCCAGCCGCGGATTCCTCGTGGGCCACGTTACCTTCTGCTCGATGAAGCCGATGCGGAGTATTCCTTTCCGCGTCATTTGCATCCTCGGTTTAAACGACGACGCCTTCCCCCGTCGGGACGCGAATGGCGCGCTGGATCTGCTCGCCCACGCCGGCGGGGTTGGCCGTTCGCGGCGGGAAGAAGACCGCCAGGTCTTTCTCGAGTCGCTGCTCTCCGCCCGCGATGCGCTCTATCTCAGTTACTCGGGTCTATCGCCAAAGGATAACAGTGAGTCTCCGCCCTCGGTCGTGGTCAGCGAGCTATTGGACTATCTCGAAGCGAATTACACCGCGGAGACAGCAAAATCGATGCGGGAGCAACTTGTGGTCAAACACAAGCTTCAGGCCTTCAGCCCGCGTTATTTTTCGCCAGCCGGCCCGCTCTTCTCCTATTCGCTGGAAAACTGCCGCGCGAGCCGCGCCGCCGCTGCGCCGCGCCAGTTCGCGGCGCCGTTTCTCAGCGCTCCCCTTTCGGCGCCCGGTCCCGAATGGCGCCGCATCGACCTCGCGGATCTGGTGAGCTTTTTCCGCCATCCGGCGAAATATTTTGTGACCCGGCGTCTGGCGGCGCGGCTCTCCGACCCCGACGCCTTGCTTGAGGATTGCGAACCCATGTCCCTCGCGGGCCTGGAACGCTGGCAGGTGCAGCAAAATCTCACTGAAGTCTGCCGCTCGGGCGCCGATCGGGAAGCGCACCTGCTCGCCGTGCGCGCCACGGGCGTGCTCCCGGCGGGCTACGCCGGAGACGCCGCGCTCTACGAGGTGGATCGCAAGATCTCGGAACTCATGGGCCGCGTGGCCGAGACGAAACCCGGCGCGGCTCGTCCGCCGATTCCCGTGCTGCTGCCCATCGGTGACTGGGAGTTGCTCGGCTCGCTCGATGGCGTCCACACGACCGGCCTCCTGCGCGTCACCGGCTGGAAACTAACGCCTAAAAATCGGCTCGAAGCCTGGATCGCGCATCTCGCGCTGAATGCGCTTTCCCGAGCGGAAAGCCGCTACGAGAGCCTGCTTTTTGCGACAGATGTCACGATGCGAATCACTCCGGCGCCGGAGGCCGGCGCCCTGCTCGCAGATCTCCTCGCAATTTACAACGAGGGGCTCCGGCGACCCCTGCCCTTCTTTCCCGAGGCCTCCTTCGAATATGCCCGCCGCACCCTCGCCCCGCGCGCGAAGGAGTCATCCGATCCCGTGAAAAAGGCTTATGATAAATGGGAAGAGCAGGAACGTGGCGATCAATACAATCACCTCTGCTTTCACGATGCCAATCCGCTCGGCCCAGTGTGGCGTGGCGTCGCCGAGCGCATCTTTGGGCCGATGCTGAAACATACCACGGAGGATAAAGCGTGACCTCTGTTGTGGAAATCCTCGACGTTTGTGACCTGCGGGAACCCCTCCCGCGCGGCTCCACGCTCATCGAAGCCAGCGCTGGAACGGGAAAGACTTACACCGTCGCGGCGCTCGTTCTTCGCCTCATCCTCGAACAAGGTGTGGGAATCGGCGAAATCCTGGTCACGACTTTTACCAAGGCGGCCACAGCGGAATTGCGCGGCCGCATCCGCCAGCTCCTGCGCGATGCCCGCGACGTCCTGGGCGGCGCAGAAACAGGCGATCCCTACTTGCGCGCCGTTGCCGAATGTTATTCCGCCGAAGCGGAAATGCTTCGGGATCGCCTCACCCAGGCGCTGCACGCCTTTGACGAATCGGCGATCTTCACCATCCACGGCTTCTGCCAGCGAATGTTGCAGGATCGCGCCTTTGAAAGCGGCGCTGCTTTTGGGCAGGAATTCATCGCAGACGAGCGTCACTTGTTGGAAGAAGTGGCGATCGATTACTGGCGGCGCTGTTTTTACAACTGCGAAGCCTACCTCGCCGCCGCAGCAACGGCCGGCCGACTGAGTCACGGGAACCTCATCGGGCTGCTGCGCCAGCGCATCGAGCATCCGCTGGCCGATTTCATCCCCGAGGGTTCGCCGGGGGAACTGCAGGAGATTCGCGCGGAAATTCAGGCGATCTTCTTTCGCCTGCGCGAATACTGGCAGCGGGATTCCGAGAAGATCCGGCAAATGTTTGCCGAGGATTCCCGCTGGGGTAAAGGAAAGTACGGCGACTCGGATGCCATGACGGCGTTGCTCGACGACGCGCAAAATTGCTTCGAGGAAAACTCGAATATGGCGGGCTTCCCGTCGCTCTTCGTCTTTGCCACTTCCGCGTTGGACGCGGGACGCAACAAAACCAGAAATCTGCCCGCGCCCACGCACAGCTTTTTCTCCGGTTGCGAGGAACTCATCGCGATCACCGAGCGCTATGTCATGGCGCTCCAGCAGGATTTCCTGCGCTGGGCGCCCCCGGAACTGCAGCGCCGCAAAGCTCGGCTGAAGGTCCTCTCTTACTCCGACCTTCTGACGCAACTGCACTCCGCCTTGCACGGACCGTCGAAGGAGGCGCTCGCCGCGGCGATTCGCACCCGCTTTCGCGCCGCGCTCATCGATGAATTCCAGGACACCGATGCGCTTCAGGAAGAAATCTTTCGCACGGTTTTCGGCCACGGTGAGAGCTGGTTGTTTCTCATCGGCGATCCGAAACAAGCCATCTACGGCTTTCGCAGCGCGGATGTTTTCACCTATCTCCGCGCTGCGGAACAGGCGGGACGGCGTTATACGCTCGGGACGAACTTTCGCTCGGCCACTCCGCTCGTCGCCGCGACGAATCATCTCTTTGCGCGCGTTGACCAGCCTTTTGTTATTCCCGGCATCGACTTTCATCCGGCGCAAGCCAGTGGCCGGGCCGATGCCGAAACTTTTGTCGACGCGGACGGCACGAAGCCGGCGCCGCTCTGTCTCTGGGCCTGGCCCAGTGTCGAAAGCGAATCCAATACAGAAACCAAACAAAAGCTGCTCACTGCGCTAGCCGTCGAAATTGCGCGCCTGCTGCATGGGCCGGCAAAGCTGGGAACACGCCGCATCGTTCCGACGGATATTGCCGTGCTCACCCTCACCAACGAGGAAGCCCAGTTGACGCAGGCAGCCCTTCGCGAAGTCGGCATCGCCGCCGCGCTCCAAAGCAACGCCCGGGTCTTCGATTCCGAAGAGGCCGCGGCCTTACTTTCCTTTCTCACAGCGACAGAGCATCCGCGCGATGAAAAAAAGCTCCGTGCGGCGCTGCTGACCGATCTCTTCGGCTTCTCGGCCACCGGCCTCCAGCAGCTTGCGGCCGATGAAACGGCCTGGGAACGGCGGCTCCTGCAATTCGCAGCCTGGCGCGAGACGTGGCTAGAGGACGGCTTCATCCAGATGTTTCGTCGCGCGCTCCTGGAGGAAGAAATTCGCGTGCGTCTGTTGTCTCGGCCGGATGGAGAGCGGCGGCTGACGAATCTCCTGCAGCTCTCGGAAATCCTGCAACAGTCCTCGGTGGAGAATCGCCTCGGACCCACCGGCCTGCTAAAATGGCTGTCCGAACAAATCATGGGCCACGGGCGCCCGAATGACGAAGACGAACTACGCCTCGAACGCGACGAGGATGCGGTGCGCATCGTCACGGTTCACCGCAGCAAGGGCCTGGAATATAACATCGTCTTCTGCCCCTTCCTCTGTGGGCGATCCGAGGATTTTTCCCGGCGAACCGTGCGTTTCCACGATGGAGCGCACGACCAACGGCTCACAGTGGACCTCGGCTCCCCGCAAATCGAAGAACACCGGGCGATCGCCCGCGAGGAGAGCCTGGCAGAAAGCACCCGTCTGCTCTATGTGGCGCTCACCCGCGCCAAACAGCGCTGTGTTATTTTTTGGGGCCGGTTCTACGGGTGGGACCAATCCGCCGCCGCCTGGCTATTCCATCGGCCGCCCAATGTTGCCCCCGGGAATGCCTTTGTTGCCCTGAAAGAGCATGCCAAGACGCTGCCCGAGGCGGCCTGGCGGGCCGATCTCGATGCCCTGGCTGCCGGTTCCCAAGGCAACATTTCCATCTTCGAACCGCAAACCGTCTCCACATCTACATCCAGCGCGGCGCCCTCGCCCACGCCGGATCTAACTGCGCGCGCATTTACCGCCGATATCGAGCGCGACTGGATCGTGTCGAGTTTCTCTTCTCTCGCCGCGAGCCAGGACTCTGAATCTCCGGATCACGACCCCGTTGTCCCGGCAGACGTCGATCCCCTGGCCGCCCCGGAGATTCCCGCGCACGGCATTCACGCGTTTCCAGCCGGAAAAAAAGCCGGGGTGTGCCTGCACGAGATCCTGCAGGAAGCAGACTTTTGCGACCTCACACAGCTCGGCGCGCTCGTCTTTAAAAAGCTGTCTGCATTTTCCTTTGATCCCGATCTTTGGAAAGGGCCGGTCATCGAGTGCCTCACACGCACCTTGAGCATGACCCTGCCGCCGGGCTTTGCCCTCTGCGACGTCCCCGCCTCGGCGAGACTCGCCGAGCTGGAATTCTATCTCCCAGCAGCGCGCCTCGATGCGCCTTACTTGCGCCAGCTCTTGCAGGATGAAGGTTCGCAGCGGCTCGATTTCACCCCGCGCCGGGGCTGGCTCAAGGGCTACATCGATCTGGTCTTTGCTCACGACGGGCGCTTCTATCTTGCCGATTGGAAGTCAAATCGGCTCGGCTCACACACTGGCGCTTATGGCCCCGGCGTGCTGGACGCCGCCATGGCTTCGCACCACTACACGCTGCAATTGCATCTCTACACGCTGGCCCTCCATCGCTATCTGCGCTGGCGCTTGCCAGACTACGACTTCGACCGGCACTTTGGCGGCGTCTTCTACTTCTTTCTCCGCGGACTGGAGCCCGATCAGCCAGAATTGGGCCTTGTCACACGCCGGCCGTCCCGCGCGACGATCGAGGCGCTCGACCTTTGGCTTTCCACCGCGTCATGAGCCGATTTTCGCGAATTCTCGGGATCAAAAAGGCCGGAGCCCGAGGCGCCGATCTCGGCCCGGAGCTGCCCTTCGATCAGCCGCTCGAAGCCCGCGCCGCCGTCGAGGCGCCGAAGCTTGCCGAACCGCCAATTCCTCCGACGGAGCCGGCGCCGGTTTCCACGGTCGCCGCAGAAGACGCCATCATCCCGGGTCCGCTCGACGACCGCTTCGCCCAAATCCTCGCGCGCATCGATGAACGCGCCACGCCGGAACTCCTGCAGGCCGCGCGCCTCGTCAGCGCCTGGCGCGGCGCAGGTCATGTTTGCTTCCCGCTGGAGCGCTATCCCGACGCCAACCCCGGCCTGGCCAGTCGTCTCCTCGAAAGCGAAGTCGTGGGCCGACCGGGCGTTTGGCGTCCTCTCATCCTCGACGACGCCGGGCGGCTCTACCTGCACCGTTACTGGCAGTATGAACGCTGTCTCGCCTGCGAGATTCACCGCCGCCTCGACTCGGCTCCCCCTGTGGTGGACGAGGCGTGGCTCGAAAGTAAGCTAGACATCTTGTTTGAACCATCGGCCAAGGATCAGCGCTCCGCCGCCCGGACCGCCTTGACTAGCTATTTCTGCGTGATCACCGGGGGGCCGGGAACGGGAAAGACCCGCACCATCGCCCGCATCCTGGCGCTGCTCGAGCAAACTCTCGCGGATCGTCCGCTGCCGCCGCAAATCGCCCTCGCCACACCGACAGGAAAAGCCGCCGCGCGAATGACGGAGTCCATTCGCGACGCCACTAAGGATATCGCGGAAAAACTCACGACGCCGCTCAAACCAAATCGCGAAGCGATCACCCTGCACCAATTGCTCGGACTTACTCCCGACTCGCCGACTCCGCGCTTCGATGCGAAGCGCCAATTGCCGGTCGATGCCGTCATCGTTGACGAAGCCTCCATGGTCGACCTCGCGCTCATGGCTAAGCTTTTCGCGGCCGTCCCATCCCAGGCGCGCATCATCCTGCTCGGAGACAAAGATCAGCTGGCCTCAGTCGAAGCCGGAAATGTCCTCGGCGACATCTGTCGCAATTCCAGCGACATCCACGCGCGGAGCATTGTGGAATTGCGCGAAAGTTATCGCTTTCTTCCGGGCAGCGGCATCTCTCAAGTCAGCGCCGCCATCAATGCAGGCCGCGCCGACGAGGCGGTGCAATTGCTCGGGCAAAACTTCCCGGATGTCGCGCGCCACTCACTTCCTCCGCTGGACAGTCTCCGCCGCGCCCTGCGGGAGCGCGTCGCGAACGGCTTTCGCGCCGCGCTCACGGCGGAAAATCCGGAGGATGCCTTGCGGAACTTCAATCAATTCCGACTGCTCTGCGCCGTGCGAAAAGGCCCCTACGGTGTCGTGGCGCTCAATCGCCTCGTGGAGGAAGCCCTGGCGGCGGAACATCTGCTCACGCCCGGCGATGTCCATTACCATGGCCGCCCGATCATGGTCCTGCGAAACGACTACACCTTGCGTCTCTTCAACGGCGACATCGGCCTCCTGCTGCGCGATCCGCTGGCCGGCGGCGCCCTCCGGGCCTTTTTCTTCGGCCAGGATGGAGCATTGCGCCGGCTCGCTCCGTCCCGTTTGCCGGAGCACGAGACTGTCTGGGCCATGACAATTCACAAGAGCCAGGGCTCCGAATTCGATCGCGTCCTAATGATCCTTCCGGATCGCGACACGCGCGTCCTTACGCGCGAACTCGTCTACACCGGGATCACTCGGGCAAAAACAGCCGTGGAGCTGTGGTCTCACGAATCAACCCTGCGCGCCGCCATCGGAAAACCGACGGAACGAGTGAGCGGCCTGCTGAAGAGCCCGGCGACCGTTTAAAAGCGCAAGAAGATCCGGCGGTTGTGGAGAAACCAAGCCAGCGCCACACTGATGCTGGTCGCCACCACGGCGAGGACGAAATCCCCCAGCCCGGCCAGCAGCCGTTCATTGAACCAGCGATAGACATCCCCACCCACCAGGCGCGAAGCCATTCCCCCCGCCGGCGCGACATTCTGCAGCAGGTAAAGCAGGATCGGATTCATTCCGATCCAGATAAACGGGATCGACCAGCGGCGAACCTTCTGCACGTCGATCACGAAATAGAACAGCCCAAAGAGGAAGGTGCTCCAGCCTCCCGCCACGAGCACAAAGGACGGCGTCCAGAGCTTCTTGATGATGGGGCACTCCGCCCCAAACAAATAACCCAACGCGGCGAGAGCCAGGCCGGCCCCCATCACTGATAAGGCTTTGGATTCGGCCGAAGCTTTGCTTTTTTCCACCGAAAGACCCACCAACACGCCGAGCAGCGCGCTGGCGATTGCCGGAATGTTGCTCAGCATCCCTTCCGGGTCGTGGTCTCCATCGTACTTCTTCAATGGGAGATACATCCGGTCGAGATAGTTCGTGAGGTTATGGCCTTCGGCAAAAGTGGCATGCTCTTCACCTGGCGCAGCCACTCCCGCGAGCAGCGCCCAATAGCCGACGAGCAAACCCACAGTGACGGCGATGAGTCCACGCGGCTTCAAGTAGAGGAAGAGCCAGACGGCAAAGAAATACGCGATGGCGATCCGCTGCAATACCCCGAGGATCCGAATGTTATCAAATCCCCGCGACATGCCGCCGGAAAACCAGATGCCGAGGAGGAAGAGCACCCCGGCCCGACGCGCCGTGCGCCAGGCGACGCCACGTCGGCCGTGTCGCTCAACCTTGCGCGGAATCGTCAGCGCGATGGCCACGCCCGAGGCAAAAACGAAGAGCGGAAAAATGAGATCCTCGAAATGAAACCCCTCCCATTTCACATGCTGGAATTGCACGTCGAAAAACTCCACGACCGCCTGCAGCCACGCAGGCAAGTGGTGACCGGATTTATCCCCGTGCGCCAACTCGTGGAAAGCCCCCTCAAAGGCCGAGGCGCCGAGAATCCAAAACATGCTGAAACCACGCAACGCATCCAGGGAAACGAGCCGTGGAGGCGCCACATAGTCCGTCCCGGCGGCGGTGGTTTCCGGCGGCGCGGTTTCGGACAGGGCCGGCGATTGGCCCGACGCGACGGGACCAGCCAGAGTTTCCTCGGTCGCAGCCGGTGACGGGGGGACAGCATTCATGGAGACCATGTCGATGTCATACGACCCCGGCGGAGTCAAGGAGGCGACCTATTTACATCTCCATAACAATTCTCCTCGGCACAGCTGATAATATCTTAATACAGCGGCGGCAGATTCTCGGGCACCGGCAGGGGTCCACCCCGCCCCAGCCACCCAAAGATGATTATCATGAACCCAAAAATCACCCGCAGCGCCCCCCTCGCCTTGGCAGCCCTCCTCACGCTCGTCGCACAGGTTCACAGCCAGACTCCCGCTCAAGGCCGGCAGGCGCCGCCGCCCCCGCCCCCTCCGCCACCACCCGCAGCTCCGGCCTTCGGCGGCCCCATCCCCGGTCTCACTCCCGCCCAAATCGCCGCCTTTTCCGAGGGCTTGGATGAATTCCGCACCGTGGAAACCGTCGCCAGCGGCCTCGGCCCGATCTATAACAACGTCTCGTGTGTCGCCTGCCATGCGAATCCCGTCCCCGGCGGGTCCAGCGCCCTCATGGTGACTCGCTTCGGCCGCACCACAAATGGCGTATTCGATCCGCTGACCGCCCTCGGCGGCTCGCTCCTCCAGGAATTCGCGATCGACCCACGCTGCCAGGAAGTGATTCCTCCGCAGGCCAATACCATCGCGCATCGACAGACGACGCCACTCTACGGCATGGGGCTCATCGAAGCCATTCCAGATAGCGTCATCCAGGCCCTCGCCTCCCGGCCCTCGGTCGACGGAGTCACCGGCCACGCGGCCCACGTCCAGGAAAGCGCCGGACAACCGGTTCGCGTCGGCCGATTTGGCTGGAAAGCCCAGCATGCCGACCTGCTCTTCTTCGCCGGCGACGCGTATCTCAACGAAATGGGGATCACAAACCGGTTATTTCCCACGGAAAATGCTCCCAACGGCAATCAGGCGTTGCTCGCACAATTCGACACCTTTGCCGACCCCGAAGACGCCGTCGATCCCGCCACGGGAAAAAGCGACATCGATCGGCAAACCGACTTCATGCGCATGCTCGCGCCACCACCCGCGCTGCCACAGAGCGCCTCCGCCGTCGCCGGCGGAAAGGTCTTTCAAAACGCCGGCTGCGCCGTCTGCCACGTGCGGTCCATGAATACCGGACCCAGCCCCATCGCTGCGCTGAGTAACAAAACCGTGACCCTCTGGTCCGATCTCCTGCTCCACGACATGAGCTCGCTGGGCGACGGCATCGCGCAAGGCGACGCGAGCCCCACCGAAATGCGCACCGCGCCGCTCTGGGGACTTCGAGCCATCTCACCCTATCTGCACGATGGCCGCGCGCCCAACCTCGACGACGCGATCCGCGATCACGATGGCGAAGCGAAAACTGCCCGCAATCGTTATCTCAATCTCTCGCCAGCCGCCCGGCAGCAGCTGCTGGATTTTCTCAACACGTTGTAGTTAGTTAGTTAGCCAGCGAGAGCGGCTGTAAGCCGCTCCCTGGAGTTTGGCCAATTTTCCCAGAGAGAAAGGGCCCTGCCAGCGTAACAAATCCAAGTATAATGCCGCGAGGTTTTGGAGTGCGCGCGGTTCTCCG
>FTCV01001249.1_pt1 | contig 32367 bp, 27 predicted proteins | sample 1639691 | NCBI WGS metagenome assembly FTCV01 (sample SAMEA3914864, study PRJEB12502) | metagenome | biome: forest; material: soil | place: USA | collected 2012-03-12 | depth 0.3 m
CCTTTGCCAATACCGGATACGATAGCAACCCTCAATTCTTCGGAGGCTCGCAGTTTGTCTCGTACTATGTCGGTAGTTATGAATTCGCAGTCAGTTACAACGCCACCGCCACTTCCTTCACAGGAGGCAGCGGGATCGCACTGATGGCAATCCCCGAGCCAAGCACGCTGGTGACGTTGATTGGCGGTTTGGGCATGCTCGCCGGGCTCAAGCGTTTCCGCCGGCGCTCGTAATGGCCTCTTGAATTCTGAATGAAGGCTTCCCCCTGTTCCGGTTCCTCCGGGCCAGGGGACTTTCATGCCGATGGTCGATGCCTTGGTCGTCGCGCCCTATTTGTTTGGCGGCCAAACGCCCTTAGTCACTGGCCCAACGTCAAAAATAGGCCGCCCATGCGAATGATCGCTGGGCGGCCGTTGAACTCCCTTTTCGTGATGCCTTTGATCACTTACGCAAGGGACCCCCACCATTTCCGAAGCCCGTAGGCCGCTAACTCAAATAGCCGCAGACTGTTTCCGCCGGCGAAGTCCGAGCAACATCCCGAGTCCGGCCAGCAATGCCGCACCGGCGCTGGGCTCTGGCACCACGGACAGCACGATATTGTTCCCCGAAACCATCAGCGAGCTTCCCGTATACGCGGCGAGTCCGGTCCCGATCGACAAGCCACCGATAATCGTCTGGCCATCGCCCGCAAAGGAGAGGCCGCTGAACGCCGTTGATGAGTCTGCGGTAAACAGCGTGTACGTCCCGCTCGGAAGCGTTCCGCTGGAAAGATCCGAAAAATTGATCGCATTGCCGGTGAAATCGATCTGATCCCCGGTTGTACCGGTGATGAGATTGACCTTATCGTTCTGGCTCACGTTTAGCTTGAACTGGAAACTGGCGCCAGAAGCTAGGCTTAGCGAACCGATGCCAACGGCCACGCTGTTAGCGGTGGTATTCACGCTCAGCATACCTGGTGTCGAGGCGGTGCCCGGGGCAATCACGCCACCAGCCGCCACCGAAACGACATTGGACGCCGAAGCCCCTCCCAAAGCGATCGTCCCGGTGCCGCCGAGCACGGCTCCTGCAGCGACATTCACCGAAGTGGTCCCCGTGAGCGAGCCGCTCACGAGCAGCGTTCCGGCGTTCACATTGGTGGCGCCAGTATAAGTGCTCGCCCCGGACATGGTCACGGTCCCAGTTCCGTTCTGGCTCACCGAACCCGTGCCGGAAATGACATTCGCCACCGATAGCGCTGCGTCAGTTCGATTGAAAACGAGCGCGGAGTTATTCGTGACCGCGCCTGAGCCAAGCGTGCCCGCCGCTCCGCCATTGCCTACTTGCAGCGTGCCGGCAGAGATCGTGGTGACACCCGAGTAAGTGTTCGTATTGCCAAAGACCAGTGTACCCGCGCCTGATTTCGTCAGCGCAAATGCACCGCTGACTACTCCTGAGAGCGTCAGGTTACCGCTGCCTCCAATCGTCGAGGCCGCCCCCAGTGCGACCGTCCCGCCGTAGGAAGCGGCAGTCGCAGACGAGTTGGTCAGCGCACCAACCGACGACACGCCCGCGCCATTGATTGTCAGCGCCTTCGCTCCGACCGCTTGACCATTCAAGTCCAGCGTACCTCCGGAAGTCACAGTCGCCGCGCCGCTGCCGCCAAGGGCCGTGGCGCTGCCGATCTGCAACGTACTCGAAGCGCCTACCGTCGTGGTACCCGTATAGCTATTCGACCCGCTCAGGACAGTCGTGCCGATGCTGGTCGTCGCAATGTTTCCCGCGCCGGTGATATTACCGGCAAGCGTCATCGTTGCGTAGCCAGAATCAATCGTCGCAGTAATTCCCGAAGCAATGCTGACGCTATTCGAAAGAGTGATCGGGCCACCGCCGGTCTGGGTAGCGAGAGTCGAGCTATTCGTCGTGAAATTGATCGGCCCCGTTCCCAGCGCTGTATTGGAGCCTGCCACCCGCAGGATGCCATTGGTGATCGTCGTACCTCCTGAATAGGTATTGACCGAACTCGAATCCTGAACCACGAGCGTGCTCGCTCCATTCTTCGTCAATCCGGACGCCCCCGTGAGCGGACTAGTTACGGTAAGGGCCGCAGCCGCGGTGCTTCCGCCGAAAATATAACCGCCCGTCCCCGGAGTAATCGTACCGGAATAGGTAGCAGTCCCGGTGGAAGAAATACCGAGCGAATTGTAACCAAAGGTAGCGAAATTGATATCTTCGGCGGAATTTCCAGGAATAGCGATCGCTCCCGTGGAGCTGGTGTTAATGGTTCCCGCCCCAAGCCACATCGTCACCGACGTGAGCGCGCCCGTGGCAACCAGTGAGCCATCTTTGCCTATCGTCACGCCCCCGGTCGCCGGAACCGCCGAGGAATTCGCAAAGGTCACATATCCCGTATTCACCTGGGTTCCGCCCGTGTAAGTATTCGTGCCGGAGAGCGTAACCATCTGGGTGTTCGCTCCAGTGATACTCGTCGACGTCGTCCCCCCGATCAGGACCACGCCGGAGCCCGAGATGCTATTCGAGAAGGCTTGCGAATCCGACCGGGAAAAAGTCAGCCAGCCGTTATTGACCACCGTGGCGCTTCCGAGCGTGCCCGCCGCACCGGCCCCTGCGCCGTTTGCCGAAGTGGTATCTTTGCTACCACCCACCCGAAGAAACGCGCCGCTGTTGATTGTAAGTGTTCCCGACAGAGTGTTGGTCCCCGTCAGGATAAATCCGTTGTTGGCATCCATCAGACCACCCGAAGTGGTATTGGTATTCGCGATCGTCAGATTCCCGCTACCGGTAATCACTCCGTTCAGTTTGAGAAAGCGTCCCGTACCGGTGTAAATCTGGTTATCCAGAGTGGAACTCGTCCCTGCTGTCAGAGTCATGTTAGTCGTCCATGACCAGTTGCCTTGCGTACCCGAAATTCCGCCGACCGCCAGCGTTCCGCCGCTCAAGGTGATTGCATCCGCGGCCGTGTTGCTGCCAAATGCGGTTGCACCATTACGGATTCCACGAAGCGTTGTATTCGCGCCAACCACCCATTTCCCGTTGAACCCGGAAAAGCCTGCCGCATCGGAAAAGCCGGCGCTTCCACCTTCATTTAAATCGACGACGCCGCCTCCGGTCACGGTAATAACCGTGGAAGCTGTGCCGGTAAGTTTCGCGCTCGCTGAGGTGGCATTAAGGCGAAAATTCCGGCCGGCAGCCACATTCCACGTTTCCGTCGCACCGGTAAGCGCGATGGTCGCCGCATTGAGGACCAGGTTTTCATTTGCTGCGGAAAGATCGACGCCACCCGTTCCGATGGTCACTTGGCTGCCCGTGGCTACGGTGCCAGTACCGCCGATCGATACCGTACCTGCCGCCGTACCAGTAATATTGCCAATCTGAATACCCAGCCACGACACTGGCGTACTCGCAGTGAAGGTATCGGAAAGACTGTTCGTGGTATTATATGTTCCAGCCCAGATCGCGAGATCCGTGGAAGTTGGCGCCGTTCCACCCCAGCTAGCCCCGAGGTCGAGATTGCTCGTATTATCGGCCTTGGTTTGATCGGCAAAGGCCTGCTGCGAGGCGACAAAGGTCGCAATGGCGGCAGTAAGAACGGCACCAACGCGATACCTGACAATTGAGCGATTCGAAAAGCTACGGGAAGTGTTCATGGCGGTAAAACGGAAGGGTGGATGACGGTGACAACCTTCCTCTTCACGTCCCTGCGAACAACGCGCGTTCACTTGTACTTTCCCGAGACAGGTTCGAACACGTGGATCGCATTCTACTAAGACTAACCATCCGAAGCCGCACGCGCATTCCATGCGCTCACCGATGAGCCATAGCATTACGAAACCATTCGCACGCCATTGCAGGCACTACCCAAACCAGCTAGCCGCGATCCTTAAGACTTCGCTTCCCTGCGCCGCATTCGCCGGCACGAAACGCCAATCAACGATGTCCACAACAGGCAGGCTGTCGAGGGTTCCGGCACGGCCGTGCCGAGCGTGACAAAGGCGTCGGCATAACGCTTGCCGAGTGTCATCTGCGAATTAGCATCCGCATGAATCTTGAGGCCATCAGTATTTACGATGGTAAGATCTGCGGTCGGCACCCAGCCGTATTGGGAGGGGTTAGATAGCGCCAGGTTATGGAAATTTGTATTGGACACGCCCGCTGGTGACAGCGCTCCAGCAGTTCCCTCCCAGCCGGAGGTTCCATAAATACGATTGGAAGCCGTCCCGAGATTTTCCCCGATCACCGCCTTCATATCAGTCGCCTTCCCTGGGAAATCGGACTGCAGGTCGGAGATCAATTGGGTAAATCGCGGTGCAGCCGCTGTAGCCTCCGATGCGCTATTCGATTCACCCTGCAGATACATGAGTCCGACGATCCGAAAATCCGTGTAGCCCAACGCTGCCAATGCGGAGGTGGATGTCGCCGCTTCGATCGTATCCACGATCTTCCAGTAGGCCACTCCCGCGCCAGACACCGTCCCCGCAGCCGGAGGCGAAGTGGAGCGCTGCCAGAGGGTATCCCCGCCGCCGTCCCGGGAAACCTTGATCACTGCAAAGTCCCGATTCCCGAGATTGTACAGCTCCCGGGAGAAACCCATCTCCGGTCCCCAGAAATTGTACGAATAAGTCCCCTTGGGCTGGATTTGCAAAGGTCCCCAGGCGGCGGATGCGCCAAGGGCCGTATCTACGCTATCGTTGTATCCGTGGAAATTGTCGTACCAGAAGGGAACATTGGGTTGTCCGCCCGCCCCAGTCTGTTCAGCCGGCGCTGAACCGATCGCCACATCGTTCGTCAGTTGGCTGTTCTGCACGGTTCCCAGGGAATTGGACTGCCCTGTCAGAATATAGATATCGAGCGTTCGAGCGCGCCCAGGCACGATTGCGACGAAAAGAACCAGCGCCACAGCGGCTCGGCGCAGCATTCTAAGTGTGGAAAGACAAAAATCCGTCATCGCAAACCACGATGACTAAGTCACTTCTGCGCACGGACAACGACCAACACCATGTACGTTCTTCAGACATGTGCACCACGTGCATTGCTTCACCCAAAGAACGCAACCCGGCAAACCGAGGTATCTGCTAGGTATTTTCCCTAGCAACGGCTCGGCCTTGATCTCATTGCGGGCACCCCTACTTGCATTCATGATCGCGCCTATGAATGCGGACACCCACGGGATGCCAAAAGCAACCAGCGGTCCTTCGTCTCAATTCAGGAAGGCGTCGAATGACAGCGATCCGGCAAGTCCTGATCAGACTCATTGCCAGCGGAATGCGATGTTCCTTCCCAAGTCGATCTTGCAATCACCGACTGTTCTCACGCCGCTTCCCCCGCGGAACCCAGCGAACCCATCCACGTCTCGCAATACCGCCATGAAAACCACCAGCCAAATCACCCGTACGGCACGGAAGCGCGTTCTGATCGTAGACGACCATCCCTTCTTCCGAAACGGTCTCCGGACCTACCTCGACACGCAGCCCGATCTCATCGTCTGCGGAGAAGCCTCAAATCCACGCGATGCATTGCTGCTTCTGGAGACGGAAAATCCGAATCTGATCATCACCGACCTGAGCCTTCCAGGCAAAGGAGGACTCGAGTTCATCAAGGACCTCCATGCGCTGCATCCGGAAATCCCCGTCCTCGTCGTCACGATGCATGAGGGATCGCATTATGCGGAGCGAGTGCTGCTTGCCGGCGCCCGCGGATATATTTCCAAGGCCGAACAGGGCCCGGCATTGCTGGACGCCATCCGCCAAATCCTCCACGGGAAAGTCTCGGTTCCGCAGGACATTTCCGAGGCGCTCCTGGCCCGGATCATCAAGCACCCTTCGACCGATCGGGTATCGCCGTCAGACAGGCTGTCTGACCGCGAACTCCATATCTTCACTCTTCTTGGTCAGGCTCGTTCGAGCCGCGAAATCGCGGAGCAACTCCACATCAGCATCAAGACGGTTGAAGCGCACCGGGCAAACATCAAGGAAAAGCTCAATCTTCGCAATGCCCAGGAACTCCTGCGTGCCGCAGTATGCTGGGTGGAATCCGAAAACCATCACTTGGTCATGAAGTAGGCCTCAGGGGGAAAAATCGTTCCCCTCAGTCTGTCCGATTACGCTCAGAGATCGTCCACTGTATTGGCGCCGAATCCCGGCGCGTCTCTCCATCCGCGCATTTACGAGCAAGGCGCTCGAATTTAATGCGGTACGCAAGGCATAACGAACATCTCCGGCCTTGGCCGGGTTCGCGACCGCATTATCGAGAAACTCGACGCGCCGGTGACATTTCCGGTCGTCCCGCGAGGCTCAGCGAGCAGTACCGGCAAAGGAGCGTTACGGAAATCAGGCGCGTCGATACCCACGCTTGCGGTCTGCCGAACCATTGAGCGTTGAAGCTCCGGTATCCACCCCGGCTGGCAGGTGAGCTAGTCCCGTGATCGAAGATAACGGCTTCTATTCGGGCGAATTGCATCAACCCAACCAAGTCATGGTAACACTGTCAAAACGGTCGATGGCGAACCTGCAAATACCTTCCTCGACCAGCAGCATAAACACGCCTCCACGCCTAAAATCCTCAGTTTATCTCGGCGGTTTTTCATGTCTAGTGAATTTGCCGACCCCTGGTTACGTGTCACCCCAATTGTAACTCTATTCTTCCGCTCGTACTCTCCTGCCCCGTGAACGCGCAACAGACAAGCGTCGGGAACGGCAGCGGCTCGATGGATCGAGCCGCTGGCAAGAAAGGAGCACGTCATGTTTGTTCATAGAATCCAGGGCTTGCACTTCATTCATGTGGTTACCCAAGCAATTCTGGTCCTGTCGTTATACTGGTCGTGGATTGCTATCGTTTTTCTGGTCGCTCACTACGACCATCACATCGCCGCCGATCATTACGCAATTTTTGGAGTCGCCCTGCTGGTCGGCTTCGCGCTCGACGGGTTGCGCTGGGTGCGCCAGGCTCCCAGCATCCTGGAGGCGGATCATACGAGGAACTTCTGGCTTTCGTTGCAACAAACACTAGTCATCTTCGGTTCGATGCTGGTGTTCCTGGTGGGAAGCAAGGACCTCATCATCTCCCGCGTCTTCCTCTTTTCATTCCTGCCGCTGCTTTTTACTGCGCTGCTGGTGAGCAATAGGATCCTTCCCCACTGGCTGGCATCCGTGCTCTTCAACGGACCGCACCTTCAGAATACCCTTCTGCTGGGATCCAGCCGCAAGGCGCAGCGTCTGACCTCCTGGCTGAAGCGCAAGGCGCACTACGGGATCCGTGCGATCGGCCTGGTGAGCGATGACCAGACACCTGAGCCGCCCGAAAATATTCCTTGGTTGGGTTCCGTCAGCGAGATCGAAACGATCATCAAGTCCACGGGGGTCAGCCAGCTCATTCTGGTCGACATGGTGGCCTCCTTGAGCCTGATAGACAATCTCACCGACCTGTGCGAACGCCTCGGGGTTCGCTTCATGGCGCTGCAGGACTTCGACGATAAGCTCCATCAGCCCATCACAATGGTCGAGGATGACGGGCTCTTCTTTATCTCGCTCTACCGGGAACCGCTCGAGAATCCGCTCAATCGGCTGCTGAAGCGTGCATTTGATATCACGATCGCCCTGCCGGTCGTGCTCTTCATTCTGCCGGTGGTTTCTGTGCTCGTCTGGTATCTCCAGCGTCGGGAATCCCCGGGCCCGCTCTTCTGCCGCCAGGACCGCCACGGCCTGCAAAACCAGATCTTCAAGATCTGGAAATTCCGGACCATGCATAGCGGCGATTTTGACCCGGCAAAACAAGCCACGGCAACCGACTCGCGAATCTATCCTTCCGGACGCTGGCTGCGCCGGCACAGCATCGATGAGATCCCCCAGTTCATCAACGTTCTGCTTGGCAATATGAGCCTCGTCGGACCACGTCCACATCTCGTCCAGCACACCGCGGAATTTGGGACGATCAAGCGCTACCATCTACGCCGCTTTATCAAACCGGGCATTACAGGCCTGGCTCAAGTCGAGTCGCTGCGCGGCGAGATCCACAACCCCGAAGACCTTATCCGCCGGGTCGAGTACGATATCCAGTACCTCGAAAACTGGTCGCTGCTCGGAGACATGAAGATCTGTCTCTGCACCGCCTGGCAAGTGGTCGCCCCACCTCCAACTGCATGCTGACACCATGACCGCGCCAGACGATTCCCAGACTCCCAAGTGGTATTGCGTGCGGTCGCAGCCGCGGCACGAGCACGTCGTCGCGGCGCACCTTGCCATGCTGGAATCCGTTGAGGTCTTCTGCCCGCGAATCCGCTACAAGAAGTGCGGCCGGTATGGTGCGGCTACTATGGTGACCGAAGCGCTCTTTCCAGGTTATCTCTTTGTTTGCTTCCGCCTAGATCGCGACCAGCGCAATGTCCGCTACGCGCACGGCGTAAAGGAGATCGTCCAGTTTGGTGAGAAATGCATCAGCATTCCCGACACGGTGATCGCCGAAATACGCCATGAAATTGGTCACGAGTCGGTAAAGGAAGTGGCGGTGCCACTCTCGAACGGCTCATCCATAAAAATCATTTCCGGGCCGTTTCGCGGCTTGTCGGGCATCGTCACCCAGCTCCGGCCAGCCACCGAGCGGGTAAATGTCCTCCTCGACTTACTTGGTAGGCAATTGGAAGCGGAGCTCTCATCGGAGCAGGTGCTCCCGGTGACTCCGCATCTTTTCACCGCCAGCAACTAACTTCGGGGACGCCGGGGTCCTCTCCGGCGTCTCCCGTGAAGCTCCACTGCAGTGTGCGGATCTGGCCGGGAAACCGGCAACAGGTCGATGGCGGTAGCTTGCCCGCCTCTCCTTTTCATCGAACTCCCTTCCTCGCAATGTCCGCTGTTCCCGTTGTCAAAATCAGGCCACCCAGCGGCTGGCCGGCGCCAAATTTCCTCCAGCTCTGGCAATTCCGCGACTTGGCATCCGCCCTCGCGATTCGCGACCTGAAGTTGCGTTATCGCCAGACGGCCTTGGGCGCGGTCTGGGTGATTCTCCAGCCTATAATGGCTGCCGGGATCTTCTCGTTTGTCTTCGGCACGGTCGCCCGAATGCCGAGCGATGGACTGCCTTACTTCGTCTTCTCATTCGCCGGACTAATGGGCTGGAACCTCTTCAACTCAACGCTCACCAAGATCAGCACGTCCCTGGTCGGCAATTCCCACCTAATTTCCAAGGTCTTCTTCCCACGACTCGTCCTTCCACTCTCCTCGGTTCCGTCCACTCTCGTGGACTTCGCCGTCACCTCATGCCTAATGGCGGCCCTCATTATTCTCTATAAAGTCCCCGTCAGCCTGAATCTGCTGTTTCTGCCCGTGTGGATGGCCCTCCTCCTTCTCTTTTCAGTCGGGCTCGGCCTTTGCGCTGCTTCGCTCACGGTTAGTTATCGCGACGTGCAGTACATGCTGCCTGTCCTGCTCCAGATCCTCCTGTACGCCAGCCCGGTCGCTTACTCCGCTTCGGCGATGCCCGAGCACCTCCGGGTTTGGTATCATCTTAATCCGCTGTCCGAGCTTCTTGAGGCGTTCCGCTGGTCGCTCCTTGGAAGCGGATCGGTGGATCCCCGGCATATCGCCATCGCCGCGCTGTGGGCAATTGGCTCCGCTGTGTTTGGCCTCTTCTCCTTCAAGCGGATGGAACGCAAGTTCGCCGACGTCATCTGAACGCAATGCCATCGCAACCTAACATCTCCGAGGTCACTGACGTTGGGCAATCTCCAGCAGCATCTCCCCTTGTGAGCGTGGTCATCCCCACTTACAACGGCGCTCGGTACCTGGGCAGTACGATTGATAGCGTTCTCGCGCAGACCTACCCGCGAGTGGAGATCCTCGTCGTCGATGACGGCTCAACTGACCACACCGCCGAAGTTGTCCAGCGCTACGGCTCCGCCGTTCGTTATCTCGGTCAGACGAATGCAGGCACTGCCGCTGCGCGCAATACCGGCATCCTGGCCGCCACCGGCGACCTCATTGCGCTTCTCGATCACGATGACCTCTGGCTGCCCGACAAGCTCACCCGTCAGGTTCCTCGCTTTGCCGATCCCAATGTAGGCGTCGTGTTCGCGGGAATCGAGTTCTTCGACCAAGAAACTAACCATGTCACTGCGACTTACTTCCCTGCCGAATCCGTTGATGCGCACGACGTGCTGGCACATATGGTTCTGCCGACTCAGACCCTCACCTTCCGCCGCAGCGCATTCGACACCGTCGGCCTATTCGACGCCACTCTCCCGGGAACTGACGATTGGGACATGGAAATCCGCATGGCTGCTTGTTACAAGGTCGTCGGGGTACCCGAAACCCTTGCCCGCGTCCGGCTCCACGAGACCCAGCAGGGCCGCAATGCACCGAGGATGTATAAAAACGCCCTCCGGGTCGTTCACAAGCACCGGAACCTCCACCCCCGATGCACCGCATGCCGGAACGCCGCCCGCCTCAGCCGCCGCATCCTGCGGGAAAACTACTACTCGGACCACCTGAAGGCACGTGTCTTCATGCACTTATCGGCAGGGCACTATGTCCGCGCCGCCATCAGCACCGTATCGGCTTTCCTGCAGAATCCGCCCGCCCTCAAGCGGGTGATACAGCGCTGCCTTTCCTGAACACTAACTAACCTGTGAGCGCTCACGATATCGCCATCTCCGTGCGCAACCTCTCGAAGGCGTACACAATCGTCCACGGAGAGGAAAAGCACTCCACCCTCGCGGAGGAACTCCTCCACCGGGCTCGCCGCGTGATGCAGCGTCCCACTAAGGAGACTTTCTGGGCTCTGCAGGATCTTAATTTCGAAATCGAGAAGGGCGATGTCGTGGGAATCATCGGGCGAAATGGTGCCGGCAAAAGCACACTGCTGAAGATCCTCAGCAGGATCACCGAGCCAACTACCGGCGAAATCGATCTCTACGGAAGAGTCGGCAGCCTCCTCGAAGTCGGCACCGGCTTTCACCCCGAACTTACCGGCCGCGAGAATGTCTATCTCAACGGAGCCATCCTCGGAATGCCCCGACAGGAAATTGACAAGCAATTTGATGCCATCGTCGATTTCGCGGGCGTCGAGAAGTTCCTCGACACACCCGTAAAGCGATATTCGAGTGGAATGTATGTGCGCCTCGCGTTTGCGGTGGCCGCGCATCTGGACACGGAAATCCTGCTGGTGGACGAGGTGCTCGCAGTCGGAGACGCCGAATTCCAGAATAAGTGCCTCGGCAAGATCAAGGACGTCGCTACGGGTGGCCGGACGGTCATTTTTGTAAGTCACCACATGCAGTCGGTCTCGGTGCTGTGCAAGCACGCGATGTATCTCGAAAAAGGCCGGCTCATCTACTTCGGAGAAGTGCCGGTGGTGATCGATCATTACGTCCGGAGCTTTGAGCGGACCGCAAATGAACTCCTGGCTCCGAATCGGCGTCCGGGCACCGGCGAGCTCCGTGTCGTCGCGCTTGCTCCTGCGAAGGAATTCTACGAATGCGGCGAGGATAAGACCCTTCGATTCTCGATCGCACGATTTGGCGCGTACCACAGCAGGTACTTCGTCTCCATTCATGTTGTGGACAGTTACGGCGCCACCATCCTTCAGTGCGACTCTAGGCTGACAGGCTACTGGATCGATGCGGCGGATCGTTACGACGGGCAGTTCACCATCCACTCGCCCTGGCTGAAGCCCGGCACCTACCGCGTCGATATCTTCCTGTGCAGCGCCGGCATCATCGACGCCTTCGAGCAGGCCTGCCACCTCGAGGTGCTGCCCGTCCTCCCATATCCTTCCGCCGGCAATACTGAGGCCACCAGCAACGGGATGGTTTTCGCCGACTTTGCCTTCACTAGTGACGGGATTAACCACTCGAGCCCTTCGGCTGTCGCGATGGAATCGCGACAGTACGCGGGCGGATAAGTCATGCGCATCAAAGCTTACGTACTTGCCGCTGATCCGGCGTGGATTGAGCATAGCGTTCTTTCCTACTACGACATCGTCGATGAAATCGTAGTCACCTATGATCAGAACTTCCGGGGATTCACCGGCGTCGCGATTCCGGTCGAAGAATGCCTCGAACGGCTCATGGCCATTGACCGCGACAAGAAGATGCGGCTGCTGGGCGGCGATTTCTGCCGCGACTCGGAACATGAGCCCATGGCCCGTGAAGTATACCAGCGGCAAACCGCCATGGCCGATATCGGCGACACTGCGGATTGGATACTTCAGATCGATACCGATGAGGTTGTGCCAAATCCCTCCCGGCTCGTCTCGATGCTGAAGTACGCCACCGATCTCGGCTTCACTTCCATCGAGTGGCCGATGCGGCTAATCTTTCAAAACCTCCCGGATGGACGCTTCCTGGAAGTGTGCCAGACGGATGGCGCGGGACATTTCGAATACCCCGGTCCCATAGCATTGCGTCCAGGAGCTCAGCCGGCTCACGGACGCAGGGCACACGGGTCATTCCTGCGCGCCACCGTGTCTGGCGACCAGCAAAGCCTCCAGATATCGCGGCCAAACGAAGATGGCGAAGAGCGAGTCGAATTCTGCGATCCCAACGATGCGATCATTCACTTCTCCTGGGCACGTACCCCGGAGCAAATGCGCCTTAAGCTCTCCACCTGGGCACACTCCGCGGGAATCAGATCGTGGCTCTATTACTATCTCCGCTGGCGCACCGCTCCCTATGTATGGCAGTGGCACCATGATTTTCATCCCTTTGCGCGCGGACTTTGGCCCGCTTTGAGGATCGCGGAACCATTTCAGCTAACGGCAATGCCCGACGCCACCTGGCAACCCGACGGAATGCAACGCCGCGGCTCGCGCGGCCATTCGGATCGGCCTTTAGCCCGGTCCAAAGGCGATCAGCACACCGCAAGCTAGCAGCGGAACCTTCACCTGCTACTTACCCGCAACCATGACTACCCAGGCAGAACCCACTTGGGTCCGCATCGGGAAAAGGATCACCCCACTGCGCAAGCTCCGCAGATGGTGGCTGAACGAAGTCTGGTCCGACCTTCGCCTCTACGTGCTCACGATGACCGGATATATTCCCTCACACGCCATTCGGAATGCCGTCTACCGCTATTTCGGCGTCCGACTGGCCCGCACCAGTTCCATTCACTGGCGCGCACGCTTCTTCACTCCGGAAGGCCTGATCATCGGCGAATACACGACGATCGGCAATGACGGCTTCTTTGACGGGCGCAGCGGCATCACCATCGGCAACTCGGTAAATATCGCCGGCGAGGTCCGCCTCTACACACGCGAGCACGCGATCGACGACCGGTGTTTCGGAGAAACGGGAGGGCCGATCGTGATCGAAGACTACGCCTATCTCGGATCGCGCGTCACAGTGCTGCCCGGAGTCCGGATCGGAAAGGGCGCGGTAGTAGCCTCCGGTGCCGTTGTGACCGCCGACGTCGCTCCCTACAAAGTCGTCGGCGGGGTGCCAGCCCGCGTCATTCGCGAACGCGCTCACGACCTCGATTACAAACTCGGCTACGCCAAAAAATTCCAATGAATATCCAAGTTGGCGCCGGGGCCACAAATCTCCCCGGATTTCTCAATGTCGACGTCCGCAAGGTGGAAGGCGTCGACTTAGTCGGCGATGCGGCAGATCTCTCCACGATCCGCGGGCGCTCGGTCGAAATACTGTTTGGCCACGCACTCTTTGAGCATCTGTTTCTCGGTCATCACCTCGCCGCGCTCCGCGAATGGAAACGAGTGCTCACTGCCGATGGCGTGATGATCCTCCTCGCGATTCCCGACTTCGCAAGCATCGCCAGGCTCTATCTCGACTCGGCCCCGGGCATCGTTGGTGACCGCTTCGACCTGCACAATGTCTACCGTTACACCCACGGCGAGCCGGAGCATGCTACGCCTCCGATCTGGCCCGTTTGGAAGGCCAGGGAAGGCGCCGCTCCTCCCGGATGGATTCCGCAGCTGCACAAGAGCCTCTTCGATGCAGGTTATCTGCGCGACTTACTTACTGAAGTCCAACTGGACGGCGCGATCTTTAATTACGCATTCCCCGGTGAAGATCACACCCTTAACCTAGGGCTCGTCGCCGCCCTGCCTTCGGTTTCAGCGCGCTGGCCGGATCACGCCTCCGTTCTCAAGGCCCTCGAACGCATCCCTTTTCTCGAACGCTTTGTCACAGTGAATACCATCACCATGAGCGAGTCACGAAAATCACGGGATAGCCTCATTGGGCTTGCCTCCACCCTTGCGAGCCGGCGTCCGACCTCGCTTCCAAGAAGAATTGCCCGCCGCCTGGCCCGCGTTTTCCGCCCTGCTGCGGCTCACTCATGAATTCCGAGCGTATGATGATGCCACGGGTTGCTATCGTCATTGTCGTCTGGAACGGCAAGGCCGATACGATGGAGTGCCTCCAATCGCTGGACGAAGATCGTTACCCCAACAAGGAAATCATCGTCGTGGACAATGGATCCACCGATGACTCAGTCGCGGAGATCCGCCGCAGCTTCCAGAGCGTTGTCATTCTACAAACGGGCTCCAACCTCGGATTTACCGGTGGCAATAACATCGGGATCCGCTGCGCGCTCGAGCGCCAGTCCGATTACATCTTTCTGCTGAATAATGACACCACGGTTGAACCGGATGCCATGGAACAGCTCGTCGCAGCAGCGGAAGCGGAACCCGACTATGGCCTGCTCGCACCGGTCATCCATTGCTTTTATCCGCCAAGGGAGATCTGGTTCGCCGGTTCACGCCTCGAACTGCATCGCGGAGCCGCCTGGCATGATAACTCGCGGCAGCCTGATCGTGACCAACCTCCTTACGAGGTTCCCTGGGCAACGGGTTGTGCCATGCTCATCCCCAGCCGCTTGCTTCGAGACCTCGGAGGATTCGACGATCGGTATTACTTAAGCTGGGAGGATGTTGATCTTTGCCTGCGCATCCGCAAAGCAGGCTATGCCGTTGCGGCCGTCCCTGCGGCACGAATCTACCATAAGGGCGGCCGCTCGGGCCAGCGCATGCCGGAAGGGAAATACTATTACACGGTTCGCAATAGCCTCCTGCTTGTTCGGAAACACGCGGACTTATTGCCTTACATTGTCGCTGCGCTTCGAATCATGTGGCTGAGCCTCCGCAACTGCCGCCGACTCTACAATCACGAGCGCGGCGAAGTTCAGCGCTACATGCGCACGACTTTCGATGGCGTGCGTGACCACTTACTCGGCCGCTACGGCGCCTATCGCTCCAGATGAGTTATCTCTTCATCAATCACAGCCTGGAGACCTTCACCCCCACGGTGAGTGGTGCCATCGCGACCCATATCTGGGAATGTTCCCGCGCCGCGCAGAGGCAGGGCCTCTCACCCGTCGTGCTCTCCGTCCGCGGTACCGCAGAGCCTCACGGCGATGTGAATACGATTCTGCTCGATTACCCGCAGGTTCCGAAAAGAGGGCTTCGCTTTCGCCTGCTGCGCGCACATCGGCGCTTGTCCGGATGGCGTCATCTTGGGCAACGGCGGCACGCGGCAAATGTCGCAAAGGCCATCCGCGAACACGGCCTGCAGGATCTGCCGATGATCCTCCACAATGACCCCGAACTGGCGGTCTACCTCCGGGCCAAATTCCCGAAGGCCTATCTGATCCATCACTTTCACAATCAGATTGAAACCGCGCACCCCTTCCGGCGTTCCTTTCCTTCGTCGGTCAATGTCATCACGGCAGTAAGTCACTTCACCAACCGCTGGGTAGAGAACCACTTCGCCCTCAAACGGGGGACCGTTCAGACCGTCTACAACGGAGTGGATTGCGCTCATTTCACACCCGCGCAGAATCCCCACCACGGCTCGCCAATCATCAATTTTCTCGGCCGCACGGGAATCGAAAAAGCGCCGGACTTGGTGTTGCAGGCAGCAATGGAGCTCGCTCCGGGAGCATCGCCATTTGGCGTGCAAATCCTGGGTTCAAATCATTGGAACACTTTTGAACTCGATGACTATCAGCGACTCCTGCAGTCGCTCTCCGGCCAACTCGAATCCCAAGGCATCCCGGTTCGGCGCGCCGGCCATGTCTCTCGGGCGCTGCTGCCCACGGAGTTGCGACGGGCAGATATTCATGTCGTGCCGTCGCGCTGGGACGAACCCTTTGCACTCACGATTCTGGAAGGAATGGCGTGCGGCCTGGCTACCGTCGTGGCAAAGACCGGCGGCGCCCCGGAGGTCGTCGGCGACGCCGGGATGTTATTCGAGCGCGACTCTGTAAACGGTCTGGCTTCTCGCCTTCGCCAATTCCTTGCCGATGAAAACCTGCGTGCCGATTACGCCCATCGCGCGCGCAACCGGGCTCGCCAATTCACTTGGGATAAGACGTGGAGCTGCTTCCACTCGCTGATTGAGAACTGAGGCCATGGACGTTGTATTCATCAATTGCACCGGGGAAACGTTCACGCCCACCAAGAGCGGAGCAATCTGCACCTGGCTTTGGGAGCTGTGCCATGCGGCCCGGCGCACTGGGATCGAGCCGCTTGTCATCACTCGCACCAGTGACGCGCCATCTTATCAGTGGGGACGCAAGGTCGAGATCGAGTATCCCCGGCGTCCCACGATCCGCGGAACTGGCCTGGGCCGGCTCATCGAGCTTCAAAGGAGGCTGACCGGTTGGGGGCACGTCCGCCAGCGTGCGTACTCCGCGCGGATCGTGCGCGCGATCCGGACGTTGGGCATGAGCAAGGCGGTATTCTTATTGAGCAATGATCCAGAACTCGCCGTCTACCTGCGGCAAAAGTTTCCCCACGCATTCATCGCGCACCACTTTCATAATCAAAATCCATGCTCGATGCGCTTTCGTCGGCGCCTTGCCGAGTCGCTGGATCTCGCGACTGCCGTAAGCGATTTCTGCGGGAAGTGGAATCAGGAATACTTTGCACTGAACAAGGTCCACACCATCTACAACGGCGTTGACACTACAAACTTCCGACCCGCCGGGAGACGCCCCGATTCGGTCCCAATTATCAATTTCGTAGGCCGCACCGACCACTCCAAGGCCCCCGACTTGCTCCTGCGCGCCGCCCAGCGCCTCTCTCGCGAAACAAATCGCTTCGCCATTCAAATTCTCGGATCCCGATTCTATGGCTGGAGCGAACCGGATGACTATCAATGCGAGATTCAAAAACTCTCCGATGAACTGGAGGAGAAGGATATCGAAGTAAGAAGGCCAGGATTTATCGACCGTGGCCGGCTTCCTGCCGAACTCCGCAAGGCCGAGATCAATGTCGTACCATCGCGCTGGGATGAGCCATTTGGTCTGGTCACGGTGGAAGGAATGGCCTCCGGCCTCGCCACGGTCGCCTCACGCACCGGTGGCACCCCGGAGGTCGTCGGCGACTCGGGATTCCTCTTCACCCGCGATTCGGTCGACGAGCTGACGGATCACCTGCGCCGCCTGCTCGAAGACGAAGACCTGCGCGCAACATATGCAATCAAGGCGCGGATACGAGCTGAGGAATTCACGTGGGATCACACCTGGGCGCATCTTCGCCCGCTTCTTGGAATCTAATGCACGCCTGTTTCATTAACATGCCGATCGAGTATTACTCGCCGGTCTCCGGGGGGGCGGTTGCGACGGCATTGATGCAGACTGCTCGCGCCCTTATCGACCGCGGCCATCGGGTCTCGGTGCTTACGCCGGTCAATGGCGACGAAACCTATCACGTTGGAGAAGTGCTCCCGATCGAGACAAGGAGCCGGAACGATCTGGCGTTTCTCCAGCGGCGGCTATCATCCCTCAAAGGCCAGATTTCCGGGTGGGACTGGCCTTACTTCGACTATTATCTTCGCTCAGTTGCGTCCCTGCTGAAGAAGCTGCTTCCCGCTCCGGATCTCATCGTCCTTTTCAACGATCTGGCGTCCTCAGCCGTCATCAAGCGGCTGCTGCCGAAGACAAAAGTTGTCGTGTGGCTTCAGAACGAATGGCGCACGCGCCATAACATCTCGGAAACGATCAGGCATACCGATCTCTTCATCACGTGCAGCGGATATATCCGGGAATGGACGGCACGCACGCATCAGATTCCGCTTGATCGAATTCGGGTCAGTTACAATGCCGCTGATCACACGGCATTTATTCCGCGCGCCGATTTCCTGTCAGACACTGAAGCCTTACGGGTGCTATTCGTTGGACGCATCGATCCCAACAAAGGGCCCGACATTGCTGCGGACGCGGTCGCAGCCCTGCAGGCGGAGGGCCTGCCCGTGACCCTCACCGTGGCGGGCGGACTTTGGTTCTACGGGCATGGAAACGAAATGGCTGACCCTTATTTTCGCCTCCTGCGAACAAAAATGGAGTCCATCTCGGCGAACTATGTAGGCTATGTTACTCGCCGCGACATCCCCGCGCTTTACCGCCAGCACGACGTCGTATGCGTGCTCTCGCGATCGCAGGAACCATTCGCCCTGACGGTCATGGAAGCGATGGCGAGCGGCTGCGCGGTCGTCGCATCGAATCGCGGCGGCATTCCCGAAGCATGTGACGGGGCAGGGATCCTCGTAGAGCCGCAAGAGCTTGAAACGGTGGTTACCGCCCTCCGCAAACTGGCCACGAATCCAGCCGCGCTAAGATTCCAAAAGGCACATTCGATCGAGCGAGCCGCGAGGATCTCCTGGGCCGACTGCGCACTCACGCTCGAATCCGCGCTCGCATGAAGATTGCCATCACCTCACTCTACCTGCCGAGCGGGAGCAAAATCGGCGTCGGCTACGCCGTCCATGCGTTTGCAAATGCGTTGGTACAGCGCGGCCATGACGTCACGGTCTTCAGCCGCAGCGGCGCGTCGCCGGATTCACTCTATCGAGTCGAGATCGTGCCGGTCGGGCCTAACCTCCGAACCTTCGCCTTCGCCTGGAATCTTCGGCGGCATGACTGGTCGAGCTTTGATGTCCTGCATTGCCACGGCGACGACTGGTTTCTCTGGGGATGCAATCGCCCGCGCCACATTCATACCTTCCACGGCTCCTGCCTCGCGGAGATGCTCCACGCTGGCCGCTTCCGCGAGAAACTTCGGATGGGAATGCTAGCGATCTGCGAACTCGCCACGGGCCTTCTTGCCGACGAAACAGTCGCCGTCTCTCAGAACACGCGCCGGTACAATCCGTTCGTCAGGAGCATCATTCCAAATGGCGTCGACCTTTCTGCCTTCCGTCCCGATGGCAGTAAATCAGACGCTCCATCGCTTCTCTTCGTCGGCTCCATGCACGCGCGCAAGCGCGGCGCGATGTTACTACGCCTGTTCCATGAAGAAATCCGCCCGCAATTGCCAAACGCCGAATTCTGGGCTGTGTGCGATGAGCCGGTCGAAGGCGACGGCGTTCACTGGTTTGGACGCGTATCGTCGGAACAACTAGCCGAGCTTTACCGGCACGCATGGGCGTTTTGTCTGCCGAGCACCTACGAAGGGTTTGGCATCCCATATATTGAAGCCATGGCGTCGGGCACACCCGTCGTTGCAACTAACAATCCCGGCGCGATTGAAGTCACTGCCAATGGCCGATACGGCCTCCTGGCGACGGATGCCAGCCTTGGGCAGAATCTGCTCCAGGTGCTGACGGATAGCGCCCTACGCCTCCGCATGGCTGCCGGTGGATTGGAACGGGCCTGTCACTACTCATGGGAACGGGTGTGCGCAGATTACGAAAACCTTTACCGCTCGCCGCAACTCGAAGGAGCCGTCGCATGAATATCGCTCTTTTTGCGAGCTCGTTCTTTCCCAATACCGGCGGCGTCGAAGAACTCGTCCGTCAGCTCGCTCACGAGTATTCGCGGCGCGGGATGTCGCCCATCGTGATCACCAGCCGATGGCCGCGCTCGCTGCCACAGCGCGAAGTCTACGAACACATCCCGATCTATCGGCTGCCAATGCGCATTCCCGAAAGCTCCATCAAATCGAAGATCAGCTATCACCTTACCCAGGCCCCGTCCCGCCAGCGCATTCAGGATATCCTGCGCTGGCATCGGATCGATCTTATACACGTCCAGTGCGTGAGCACCAATGGGCACTACGCGCTTCATGCACACCGCGACTTGCACCTGCCGCTCGTTGTTACGACCCAAGGCGAACGAACCATGGATGCATCGGGCCTTTACCGCCGCTCCGAGTTTGTGAATCGCGCTCTCCGCGACTTGCTCGCGGCCGCGGACCACATCACCGCGTGCTCCAAGAATACGCTTACCGACTTACAGGAATGGTACGGGACACCCTTTGATGACAAGGCGAGCGTGATCTACAACGGCGTCCGAGTCGCGGATTTTTCCGGTGTACACCCGTACCCGCACCGGTTTCCCTATATCCTGGCGATTGGCCGGATTGTCCCACAGAAAGGTTTCGATGTGCTGCTGCGGGCCTTTGCGCGTTCTGGAACCGCAAAGCTCGACTTACTCATCGCGGGCGACGGCCCGGAGCGTCAACCGCTCGAGGCTCTGGCCCGCACCCTTGGGCTTGAAGGGCGCGTCCATTTTATCGGCACCGCTGATCGCGCCACGACAGCGATGCTATTCAAAGGATGCCGCTTTTTCGTGCTCCCGTCGCGTCTTGAACCGATGGGCATTGTCAATCTTGAGGCCATGGCCTCCGGCAAGGCGCTCATCGCGAGCTCAGTGGGCGGCGTACCGGAAATCGTCCGGAATGGCAGGAATGGGCTACTGGTGCCGCCGGAAGACTCCGACGCCCTCGCCACCGCCATCCGCTCTCTTGCAGGCAATCATGCTCTGCAGGCCCGACTGGGTCGTGACGGCCGCGCCAGTGTCGACGCCTTCGACTGGAGCAATATCGCTGACCAATACGTTTCGATCTACCGAACAACCCTCAGCTCCCCCAGGAGCGCAACCAAAGCCGCATGAACACTCAAACTGCCGGAAAGCTCGATCGCGAAATCGACGTACTGCTGAGCCGCGGATGGAATCCCCATTGCACGACTTTGGAAGACTATGTCGCTTACCAATGGGAAAGCTGCGGCGACCTGCTCGGTCAGCGCCACGGCGAACGCCGCAACCGGATCGCTCTCGATTGGCTTGCTGACGCAATCAGGACAAGCGGCCCTGGCGCCGCATGCCTCGATGTGGGCTGCTCCTATGGCAACCATCTCTTCATGCTCAACGCCATCCTTGGAAAGCCATCGGACGTCGAGTTTGTCGGGATCGATCTTTTCGACGGTGCCGTGGAACGGGCCACCTCCTTTTCCAAGATCATTCCGGGCTTTTCAAACTGCCGGTTCCAACGCGCTGATCTTTCCTCCGGTCTGCCTTTTCCGGATGATAGCTTCACCGCCATCAATCTCTGCGACGTGATCGAACACATGGTCACGCCCGTGAATTCGCTACGCGAACTCTACCGGATCGCAAAACCTGGCGGTACGCTGGTGATCAGCACCCCACTCAAGGACAGCCTCTTCAAGCGGCTCGCCTCTGTCACTAATCGGCTAAGTGGTGGAAAGCTCTACCGCGCCTACTACAACGGGAAATCCACCAACCTCGATGAAAACGGGAATCCAGTCATGGAGACCACCGCGGGACACGATCATGTCTCCGAGATGTCGCTGTCCGAGCTCAAGGCGGCCTGCATCGAAGCCGGCTTTACCGTCCGCGAAGTGGAGTTGATGTCAGTCATGAGCGGCAGCCGCTGGTTTGACCGCCACCCCGTCCTACTGGCGGGCCTGCTGTTGGTGGAAACGGTCCACGATCGGCTCCGGATTCCGAGCTGGGCTCACAGCGTCATGTTGAGGCTGGAAAAGCCAGCCGCCTGAACCACCGACGGCTCCTCTCATCCCTAGCAAGCTCTTACTTATCTCCAACCCTTCACCCTGGTATCATTATGCGTATCCTGTTTCTCTATGTTGTCGATTGGAGCCGAGAAATTGCCGACTTTGGAAAAGGGCTGGTTCCTTCGCATCGACTCTTCGGTTACGCCGAACTCAAGGAACTCGGGCACCAAGCTTTTGTCTGCCCCCGGCCCTCTCGCTTCTCAGGCATGGTTTCCAAGTCGATCTACTGGAGAATCTACCAGGCACTCCATTCGGCGCTGCATCCCAATGAATTCGACGCGATCTTTGCGGTCAATGAAGCAACGGCCATCCCGCTCCTCGTGCTCAAACGGCTCGGCCTGCTGAAAACGCCCGTCATCGTCTTCAATACCGGGCTCATGCATCCGCGCAATCGTTGCGGCTCGCGCAAGGCGATGTGGCGCTGGCTGCTGCCGGCCGCCGAAGCGGTCGTGTCTCAAACCACCATGGAGCAAGCCGCAGTATGGAAGGAATTTGGACTCGAGGAAAGCCGGCAATTCCTCATCCCAATGCTCGTCGATTTGAACTTCTTCAAGCCGGACGAAGGAATCCCCACCGCCGACTACTGCCTGGCGGTCGGAACGACTGAAGGCAAAGACTACAGAACCCTGCTCAAGGCGCTGCCCAGAAATGAAAAGCTGGTGATCGTCACCGATGCATACAACGCCGCAATCGTAAGAGAGAATCTGGAAGAAGGAATGGATGTCTCGGTGCAACAGGCCGTGCCCATTCAAAAGCTGAAGCGGATGTATCAGGAAGCCAAGGTCATCATCAATCCGCTGGCCGACACACCGTACGGCACTGGGCACACGGTCGTCCTGGAAAACATGGTGCTCGGCAAGCCGGTAATCGTGACGAGCGTTCCAGGCATTGACGATTACTTCGACGATGGAATGACCGCCATCGCCGTAAAGCCTGCGGATCCAGATGACCTAAGATCCAAGATCCAGGCTTATCTCGAAAATCCAGGAGCCTTCTCTCACATCGCAGAAAAGGCCCGCCATTGGGTACACAGCTTCTCGAGTCAGGAATTTGCCAGGAAGCTCATCGCGATCGCCCAACGCCTGCAGCCCCAGCCGACCGCAGGGAAGATTGAACGCCCAACTGAACCAGTGATGGAAACTCATATCTCCTAAACGACTCCCGCCACTCCGATAGATCAACCCCCGTGATTTGGAAAGCGAGGACCCTGTGAAAAAATTCATGAAGTATCTGAAGAGTATTACTTACGACGTGGTTCAAGCCGCATGTTTCACCAAAGGAATCCTGTCCTTCGTGAGACTTAGCCGGGACATGGCAATCTTCCGCCTGATCGGCGTTCTCCCCGGCTTGCGACTCAACAAACCACGCCACGTGACGCTCCGCCCAGGCCTTGATTTTACTTATCGCCTTAATAAGGGAGATATTTACGCAATCCATGAAATCTGGTTCGGCGAATTGTACCGATTTCCCATCCCGATCATTCCCCGCCTGATCGTGGATCTCGGTGCAAACATCGGCACCACGAGCCTCTGGTTTTGGGCAAAGTATGGCTGCGAAAAGATCATCGCCGTCGAGCCATCCGCTGGAAATGCCGCCATTATTCGCGAGAATTTCCGACGAAACGGGATCGACGGTGAGGTCATCGAAGCCGCAATCGCTGGATCCGACGGCACGGCCACGTTCTATGAGGTTGCCAGCTCGACAAACGGGCGCCTGGAGCCACACGAGGGAAACCGTCTGTCTCCTCCGGTAGGTTTGACCGAAAAGAGGACCGTCCGAACCATTTCAATGCCAACGCTTCTGGCATGGATTGATTTGGATGCGCCCATTGATCTCCTCAAGATCGATATCGAAGGCGGCGAGCAGGAGCTGCTGAGTGGCGACGTCTCCTGGCTGGCGAGTGTCCGCGCTCTCGTCATCGAGTTCCACGCCTCCCTCATTCATTACGATCGCCTCGTGGAGACGTTGAAACACAACGGATTCCGCCGAATCCACTCCGTGTGCTCCGACCCCGCGCTGGGAAATACTCTGGAGTACTTCATGCGTGACGAGAGCGGCAGCAAGGCACATTCCCCCATCGACGTCTCCGGCGACCACACCCGGCCATGCGAAGTGGCTCTTCCCGCATGAAAGTATTCCCGACCACTGCGATTGGCGGAGGAATCCAGACTTACCTTCCGCTATTCCGCCAACTCGCCGAACAGGATAAGTTCGAAATTCATCGGCTCACGGACGATCCGAAAGAAGCCGATCTCATTCTCTTCCTCGATGGTCACCAGCACTACACGGATCTGAACCTGGATGCCATCCGCAGGCACCCCTTGCTGCAGAAGTATCGGGCCAAGACATTTGTTTACAACGAACTGGACCAGCCGTGGTGCGCAGTGCCGGGCCTCTATGTCAGCATGCCTCGCCGCTTCTTCGATTGGCAGCAACAGCGCCCGTGCTCCTACCTGTTCCTAATTAACGATCTCTCAACCTACGCCGGGCCGTCACATCCCGATCCCAGGCTGCTCTTCTCCTATCTCGGGCGCCGCTGCCATCCCGTACGCGACGGTATTTTGAGCCTGTCCCACCCCCGGGCTCATGTGGAAGACACGACGACGCTCGATTTCTTTGGCGCCTCCAGCGAGGAAATCGAGAAGCACAAGCGCCGGTACGCCGATATTGTCCGCGACTCTAAGTTTGTCATCTGTCCGCGAGGAGGCGGCCTCTCGTCCTTCCGGCTATTCGAGACGATGTCCGCGGGACGGGTTCCCGTCATTGTCAGCGATGAATGGGTTCCACCGGTTGGACCTGATTGGAGTAAGTCGGCAATTCGCGTGCCGGAAGCGAATGTCAGCGAAATCCCCGCACTGCTCGAAGCCGCGGAAGCACTGTTTCCCGAAATGGCCCAGGAAGCGCGGCGGCAATGGGAAGGCTGGTTTTCTCCGACGGTCCTCTTCCACCGAATGGTAGACAACTGCGAGGCCATTATTCAGAGCCGGTTCCAGGTTCAGACATCAAAGCCGAGAATCGCGGACCCGCGTTATCTCTATCTCTGGGCCCGCTCCGCTAAGTGGAAGCTCCGCCATATCTTCGATCAACGGCCAGCAATCGCAGATTGATCGCAATTGGTTTCGCCACCCCACCACCTCAACCGCTCCAACCATGTTTCCGATTCGCCGCGGCAATATTCTTCATGGTCTGCGCTCCAGCATGCGCAATGCGGGGCTCGATTGCCGTCGGTTTCCCGAGCCAGGCGATCTGGAGTATCATCTTCGCAGCCTCGATGTCGACGTGGTCATCGATGTTGGTGCCTCACAGGGCGAATACGGCGCATTGCTCCGCACCAATGGATTTACGGGGCAAATCATCAGCTTCGAACCGCTCTTTTCGGCATTCGCGATCCTCGAATACGCCACCCACCTGGATCCAATGTGGAAGGTATTCAACTGCGCACTCGGGGAGACCGATACTGAAGTCCCGATCTACGTTGCGAAATCGTCGACCTTCAGCTCGCTCCTTCCCGCCACGGACTTTCTGAGAAAGAGCGCCTCTGGAGCTGAGCCAGTGACCTCCCAAATTACGACCGTCCGCACGCTCTCGAAGATCTGGCCATCGCTAAATCTCGACGGGCTTCGCATCTTGCTGAAAATCGATACCCAGGGGTCGGAACTCAAGGTCCTGCGCGGAGCGGAAGCCCTTCTCGATCGCATCTCAATGATCCAAACAGAGATGTCGCTCGCACCGCTTTATGAAGGCCAGCCGCCCATCGAAGAGTTGCTTACCTTCCTGCGTGAACGCGACTTCGTACTCACCGATGTCATTCGCGGTTTCGGCCACGCGGCCTCGGGAGACCTGGTCGAGGTCGACGGCATTTTCAAGAGAGCCATCGCAATCCGGTAACGACGATGTCTAGCGCGCCACTACCTTCCAACACTAACTCGCACGACATGATCTTCGTCTCGCTCGAGAACTGGGACGAGATCTGGCGGAGAAATCAATTCCTGTGCCGCGAGTTTACCTGCCGCTATCCGGGGCGCCGGATCCTCTTTGTCGCACCGGCTCGAGACATCTCGCACCATGTCAGGCGCGGCACTTTGCATAAGCTTGCAGGCCCACTCATCGAGCGGGTCGCCGATTATCCCTCGATCACGGTAATGCGGCCGGTGAAGCTCCTTCCCGCCTCGGTATCGATTTGTGCGAAATTCAACGAGTGGCTAACGCGCATTCAAATCCGCAGAACTGCCCAGCAGCTTGGAATCCAGTCTCCCATTCTCTGGTTGAACGCTCACGCCGCAGTCCACATGGCAGGCCGCCTCGGAGAACGGAGTGTGATCTATGATATCACCGATGATTGGACACAGCTAACCCAGTCGCGGAAGGCACGCGAGGCAACAGTAGCTCAGGACGCCAGGCTATGCCGCAAGGCAGATGCCGTCATCGTTTGTTCTCAACGGCTCTTTGAACTGAAGCAACGTCTCGCCCGCAATCTGCATCTCGTTCCAAATGGGGTGGATGCCGAGCACTATGCAGTGGCCGCAGGCACAGCCGGTGTCGATTCAACGGAAGCTGGTACCTGGGAAAAGCCGGTCTTCGGCTACACGGGATCGCTACACGCCGACCGGTTGGATATCAACCTGATCGAAGCGCTGTCCCGCACGCTTACGCGCGGAACCATCGTATTTGTCGGCCCGCTGATGCTGGCGCCAGCCGATCTGCAACGCTTCTCGAGCCTCCACAACGTGGTTTTGACCGGGGCCGTGCCTCACGAGCGACTCCCGGCGCTCATGCAGAAATTCGACGTCTGCATCAATCCACACAAGGTAACTTCCTTCACCGAGAGCCTGAATCCTCTCAAGCTGTGGGAATATCTTGCGACAGGAAAGCCGATCGTCTCAACGCCCGTCGCAGGATTTCGTGACTATCCAGATCTGATTTATTTCGGCAAGGACGCCGCGTCGTTTTCATCCGCTCTTTCAGAAGCTCTGGCGGAACCGGCCGCCACTGGAGAGATGCGTCGCAAGGAAGCGCAACGCCACTCCTGGTCTTCACGCATGGATGCAATCACAGCGATCATAGACGGCGGCTCCGCGCCCGCCGAGGCGGCTCAGCGGACCTCGCCCGAGCGCCCTCCGAGTGTGTGCGTCATTATCATCAGTTACAATACCCGTGAAATGACGCTCGAGTGCCTGCAGACACTGAAAGCAGGGCTGGAAGGCCTGGATGCAACGATTTGTGTGGTGGACAATGCTTCGACAGACGGAAGCGTGGCCGCGATCCGGGGAACCTTTTCCGATGTGAAAGTCATCGCCAATTCCCGCAACCGTGGCTTCGGCGCGGCGAATAATCGAGCCATGACCGACTCCTCGGCTGATTACTTTCTGCTCCTGAATAGTGACGCGTTTCCTGCAGCGGATGCCATTCCCAAGCTGATCGACTATCTGAGAAAGAACCTTGAAGTCGCCGCCGTTGGGCCACGCCTTGTAAACCGCGACGGGAGCCTTCAGATCTCGTGTTACCGCTTTCCATCGCCGGTTCGCGCATGGGTCGAGAATCTCTGGATTTCCGCGGCACTGCCCCATCACCCAGTCTTCGGCGATTACCGGCAGTGGGCGCATGATACCGAACGGGATGTCGACTTTGTAGTCGGAGCCTGCATGGCCGTTCGCAGGGCTGCCTATCAAGAAATCGGTGGTTTCGATCCGCGTTTTTTCATGTATACGGAGGAAGCAGACTGGCAGCGGAGAATGCACGACGCGGGCTGGAAGGTCCGATTTATCCCGACTGCAACTGTAACGCACTACGGCGGCGCCAGCGGAGCCGGAGCTCCTGTGACCGCGAAGAAACAGTTGTTCGATAGTCTCGATTACTATGAACGGAAGCATCACGGATTGGCGGGCCTCATCTCCCTGAGATGCGCGATGGCTTTGGGCTGCTTTCTCCGCGCAGTCCTTTGGACTGCAAACAGCATTCGGCCAGCCAAGCGGTCCATGGCGCTCTCCCGGGCGCGTCTCCACTCCTGGCTCTGCCTCCGTCAGCTTCTGCACTGGACTTAGCCATATGATCCTGTTGCTAGGCATTCCGTACGTACTGGCCTTCTGGCTCATCGGCTGGAAGTGGCCGAAGGTCGCACTGATGCTCATCTTTGCGTCCGCGCCGTTTCAGTATGACATCTCCACCGGCGGGCCCGTTCGGTTTTCTTTTGCAGAGGTTAATCTTCTCCTGACTGTACCGCTCTTCATCGCACGCTCACCGATCCTCCTCGGTCCGGTTTCGCTACCGATGGGGCTCTATTTCGGCGTCTCTCTAGTGTCCACCTTTGCCCATTGGCGGGATTCATCACTCGTCTCACTTATTCAGATGGCGCTCTATCTGATCGTCGCGGTCATTGTCTTTACGTCATTTGCGCCGACGATCGAAGATTATCGCCTGGCACTGATGGGGCTGCTCTGGGTCGGAGCAGTGCTGGCAGTCGCCGTCGTGGTCACCCGCTCCGGATATGTGCTGAAGTTACACAAAAACGGGGTTGGAAGCTCTTTGGCCAATGCGGTCGTCGTCGGCGCTGAGCTCTGGTTCTCCGCCAGGAATCCCCGCCAGAGAAAACTGCTCGCCTTTCTCGTCGGGCTCCTGACCGCGGGTCTGTTCTTCACGCTGTCCCGCGGGGCCTGGCTGGGAGCCTTCTGCGGGCTAACTATCCTCCTGGCGCTTCGCCGGGAATACCGGTTGATCTGCCGGTCCGCGGTTGTCCTCGTTCCGTTGATCGCGATCTGCTGGCAGCTCCTTCCAGAACAATCCCAAGGCTACGCAACCGGATTCAACCGGGAAAACTATAACATCAGGCTGCGCCTGGATTCGATCGAATTCGCACGCACGCAATTTGAACAACGTCCAATGCTGGGCGTGGGAGTCGGCCTCCGAAAGGAATACGATGCCACGAATCTATTCTGGCTCACCCTGGCCGAGACCGGCGTTCCGGGCCTCATCGCACTCATGGTCGTCCATGCTTCGCTCTTACGCATGGTTTGGAAGACACAAAAGCATCTCGTCCACAGCGACTTTCTCTTTTCATTGGTCGCACTCGGAGGCGCTCTCATCGCCGCGAAGTTCATCCACGGCATGGTCGATCACTACTGGAGCCGGGGCCCCATTATGATTGCATGGGCGGCCGCAGGCATGGCCACGCGGGGCCATTTCGTGACTTTGCTCCGGCTTCGTCATCACCGCGCACAGGCGAGATTGCCGCAGCGGCAGGAAGAACCAACGTCACTGGAACCCATGACAGTATGAAGGTTGCGCTTTCATTTCCAGGCTGTCACCGACGCGGGGGTGTGGAACGGGTTGTGTTTGAATGCGCCCGCTTCCTGGCAGCCTGCGGCCACGAAGTAACCGTGTACGCGAACGACGCAGATGCGGCCGAGGGCACTTACCACATTAGGAATATCTCGCTTCCCACGCGCCCTGCCCTGCTTCGCGCGCCTCTGTTCCGCGAACGTTGCACCAGGCAATTGCGAAGTCAGGACCATCACGTCCACGGCACCTTTGGCTGCGAATGCCCGCTCGGCGGCGTGCTGTGGGTTGCCAGCGTCCACCGTGCCTGGCTCGATCGGGCACGCACATTTCGGTCTCCGTTCTCTCGCGCGCGATTGAAGCAGGCTCTCAACCCTCTTCATCCAGTCCTGCTTCGACTCGAAAAGGAGCAGTTTATTGAGCGCAGATATCGCCGCGTCATCGCACTTACTCCTGAAGTAAGGGACGATCTTCGTCGTTACTATCAAGTACCTGCCGAAGACGTGTCGGTCATTCCAAACGGCTTCTCGCCCGAGGAATTCAATCCGGCACAGTCGAAGGAACGGCGAACCGCGATGCGGGAAAAGCTCGGACTCAACGCCACGAACGTCGCTCTGCTCTTTGTTGCCAATGAACTGGAGAGAAAAGGCTATCGCGCGGTTCTTTCCGCAATCCGGACATTGCGACAGTCCTGCCTTCGGCTCATCGTCGCAGGACGCGCCCCGCTTGCGCAGGTCCGGCAGCAGGCCGCCGAGTTTGGAGTTGCAGATCAGGTAATCGCCTACGGCCACACGCGGGATGTCGCCGGCCTCCACGCAGCGTCCGACATTTTCGTGCTTCCCACCCAGTACGAAGCCTTCTGCCTTGCGATCCTGGAAGCGCTTGGAAGCGGGCTGCCAGTCATTACCACCCGCATCCCGGGCGCCCAAAATGCGATTCAACCGGGCCGCAACGGCATGTTGATCGACGATCCGACCAGTGGCGCGCAGCTGGCCGAAGCTATCTCACTCTTACTCGATGCAGATCTTCGCGCCAGCCTCTCATCCACAGCAGCGGAATCAGTAGCCCAGTATCAGTGGCCAGCAGTTCTACCCCATTACGAAAAGGTACTCGAGACTCATGCCAATGACTACCGAACAAACCCTGGCTCCCGCCATGACCATCCCGCAACATCGGCGGATTGCCTCACCATGTCCCGTCTGTGAATCCCCACAGCCTGAATTCGTGTATGAACTCTCCACATGGGACCATTACACGATTGAACGCTGTGGGCAGTGCGGCTTCGTGTATTCGAGCCCCCGGCCGGAGCCCGAGGAATTGGGCCGCTTCTATACGTCAAACTACTTTCTGCGCTCGCTTCCATCATCCCACGGCTATGCCGATTACCGCTCCATGGCGGAAATAAATGCCAAGCGGATGTGGCACGACCTTGCCAAGTATTCCGGCCAGGTCGGAGCACCTCCCGGGAGAGTTCTCGACGTCGGCTGCGCCACTGGCGGGTTCCTTTCCGAGGCAAAGGTAGCCGGCTGGGAATGCCTGGGAATCGAGCTGTCCGAGTACGCCGCGGACATCGCCCGCTCCGAGTACGGTCTCACCGTTCTGCAGGGAGATATCTTCCTTGGCGAGCTGCCTAAGTCTCACTTCACGCTTCTGACCATGTGGCATGTGCTCGAGCATCTCATCGATCCAGTCGCGACACTGAAACGCGCAGGCGAGTTACTGGAACCGGGTGGCGCGCTATTTATCGAGCTTCCCAATTGGGCCAGCCTCGGCCGCATCGTCAAAGGCAAGGCATGGGGCCAACTCAAGCCGCCGGAACATATCAATTACTTCACACCGGCCTCATTGAGCGCGGCAGTTACAGCGGCTGGATTTCGGATCGCGCGATGCACCACGGAGTACCCATCTTTGATGGATCAGGCTGCGGTGCGAGGCTGGAGCAGCCCTTTCCATCAGGCGCGGGCATTGATCGCCAGAATGGCGTGTGCACTTGGCCACGGCGGTTATGTCCGCCTGCTGGTGCATCGCCCATAGCACGACGAACTCGAAAGCGGCTTAAAACCGGCCGCTCTCGTCCAACAATCCCCCAACAGTGCGGACTCACTCCACCCACCTCCCACATCGTATGCGCATCGGCCTTTACTCGGACTCCGATACCTTCGCCGGAACCGAGCGCCACATCTTCTTGCTCGCTCGCGGGCTTGCCGAGTTGGGCGCGACACCGGTGATTTGCTGCCCTGAAAGCTCGGCTCTGGCGCATATAGCCACCAACGCCGGCATCGGGTTAGTGGCGATCGCGAAAACTGGCCGGGTTGATTTCCCCGCGATCGGCATTTTATCCCGCATGCTTCGGCACGGGGGGCTCGATATTGTGCATGCCCATAACAGCCGCACGGGCTTCGCCGCCGCAACGGCAGTCAAGCTAGCCAACCGAGGCCATTGCGTCTTTACGCAGCATTTCATTACACCTGCCCGCTTCGCAAAGGGACGCCTGAATCGCACGGTCAAGGAAGCCTTCCACCGCTGGATGCATCGCAGGATCGATCACTGCATTGCGATCTCGGACGCCGTCCGGGATGGCATCATTGCCCGTCGCGAATTCCCCCTGGCGCGGATGACGGTCATTCCAAACGGGATTGAACTACCGGACCAGCACTCACTCCGGGCACCGGCTGATGTCCGGGCAGATCTGGGGATCCCGGCAGATAGCTCACTGGTCATTTGCACCGCCCGCCTGGAACCTGAAAAAGACGTCGCCTCACTAATCGCCGCGTTCGCCGGTCTATTCCCTCGATATCCGAACCTACGCTGCCTGATCGTTGGAGGCGGCTCGCAACTCGACCGTCTCAAAGCCATGGCTCAGAGCTGCGGGATCAGCAATGCGGTCAAGTTTTGCGGACATCGAAGCGATCCCTTCGATCTCCTGAATGCAGCAGACATCTTTGTCCTCCCAAGCCTCGCCGAGCCCTTTGGCCTCGCCATCCTGGAAGCCATGTCACTTGGCAAGCCCGTGATCGCCACGCGCGCTGGAGGACCAATGGAGATCGTCGTGGATCAAGTTACCGGACTGTTAGTTCCACCATCCGATCCGCGCTCTCTGGGCTGCGCAATCGAACGGCTGACCCGTGATCCGGCGCTCCGGGAACGGTTTGGGAGAAACGGCTGCCGGCGGTTCCATGAGCGCTTTACAGCACGCCAAATGTCCGCGGTTGTCCACTCGATCTACCAATCGCTCCTGCCGTCCGCCATGCCTGCGCGCGATATTCCGATAGATTCTCCAAACACCCAATCGGTTAAGCTATGAAGGCCCTTCTCATTGCTCACGGCTGCCAGGTATC
>FTCV01001950.1_pt1 | contig 32351 bp, 28 predicted proteins | sample 1639691 | NCBI WGS metagenome assembly FTCV01 (sample SAMEA3914864, study PRJEB12502) | metagenome | biome: forest; material: soil | place: USA | collected 2012-03-12 | depth 0.3 m
AAGGATCTCTACGGCTCTGCGCCGGCCTGAGGACACGGCCAGTCACAACTGCCGACTGCGGATTTCCCGAGAGCATGTTAGCCATTTTCGTTTTAGCGATATGGTCAACATGCCCTTGTCTCGACACGACATCTCGACGCGGGGAATCTTGCGTCAAACAGCTCTCCTTAGCACACGGTCGGTCCCAGAAGCCGGCTTGTTGAAGGCCGGTTACGTCGCTGGGCGAGCCCGCTGCGGTGAGAAAGCAAAACGAGTTCCCTGTGATCAGGCGTAGGGCAGGATCTCCCGGCTCTTTGAGGGCTCCGTTGCCACAGCCGCTTCCGGCTGCGCAACGAAGACGACGGCAGTTCCCGAACTGCCGCAAAGAGCCAGGTCTCGAGTTGAACGAGACGGTTGAAGTTTTGAGATTGCTGGCCGGCTGGCGCCGGCAGGCAAACTTTGAACCTGGCGAATCCTGCTCAGAGAAACACGGCCTTGGCGCTGTTTCCGGCGCTTCGATGATGTTTCCTTTTTCGCTGATCACAAGAGAAGCATTCACTCAGTCGCGGGCAGAGGTCCAGCAGTAATAGGGTAACATCGGCGCACACGTGAATGGGTTTGCATTCCCGCGGAGGAAGCAGAACAGGGTTTCCCGCAGAGACGCGGAGATGCAGAGGAATTTGAGAGTGCCTGCGGCGCCGGAAGTCCGGCTGCTGGCAATGGCATTCCCTTCGGAAGGTCCACGTCTGCTTCGTGTCTTCGTGTGAGATGATACGATGATTGCTGAGTGGTTTCGCCTGAAGTCGATGATGTCGACGTTCGTTGAGTCGCATGGAGGAAAGAGATGTTCACACGAAGACACGAAGCAGACCCTCGGATTCGCCAGAAGCGGCAGAGATCAATTACTTGTTCTCAGCCGCGAGTTGATTCCTGCCTCCGTTGACATCAGCAGTTATATATGGCGCTGTGTTTGGTTATTTCAAATCCTGCCTTAACAATGCCGCCTTTTCAGGCGTCCAGTTCGCCGCCGCGTATCGCACCAAGGCTGCTTTCGCTTTTGCCGAAAGCGCTTTCCATTTACCCGGCGTGGTCTCCGTCTCGGACTCGTCTTTGGCGATCACGGAATTTGCCGCGGCTTCGATCCATTCATTCGATTTGGTCGCGATCCCCTGTTGCATAACGGACTCGATTCCGGCCACTCCTTCGCGTTCCTGCAGCGCCTGAGTCACCCCAGCGGCGACGGCCGATCTTTGGTAGGCATCCGTCGCCAAATCCAACATGGCAAACGGGTCGTCTTGTTGCGCGGTAAGTTTGTTGACGGCGTCTTTCAGCAGCTCCAGGGACTGCTGCGAGACGGGCATTTCCGCGGCCGCTTGAAATGCTGTATCCGGGTGGTCAGCGTCATTTGTCTGCTCGGCAATTGCGGCCAGCGCTTTCGTTCGGCGGGGCTCGTTTAGCCCCTCGACCAGCTGCAGCGCCTTGGCTCCATCAACGATCGCCGCCATTTGAAACAGTTTCCCCAAAGTGGCATCGTTCACTCTTCGATCATCGATAATCGACTGGATCTCCGGCATGACCAGATCTTCGTGCTCACCCCGCGATTCGATCATTCTCAGGCGACTCGATTCCGGGCTGTATCGGAAGGCTTCCGAGGTCGTGAGGAATCGTGCGGCCCCGTCAGGATCTGTCTTTGCCCACTGATCCAACAGGTTGTTGAAAAACAAGTAATTCCAATCCGGAAAGTCAAGATTCCTGCGATTAACGGTAAAGACCTGCGCCGCCGCCGCCCCATCTCTTTCGAACCACTTTTCCCCCAACTGAAGCGTCAGGTTCCCGCGAAGATGCGCCGGCAGCGATCCAATCAAGAAAAACGCCGCCCCCGGATCCTTTTCGTATTCCCGCTCAAATGCGCTTTTGATGATGAGATCTCCAACGCGCCCGCCGATCGTGGAAGCCGCTCTTAACGCGTCGGCGTAATCGACTGCGCCCAGTGCGCCGATCTGGACCAACGAGTTGTCCGTGGCAACTCCTAACAAGTGTCGTGAGCGCAAGAGTTCGCAACATTCCGTTGGCGCAAGTTGTAGAAAGGCAACGATAGTTTCCTCCATGGCGAGCTTTTCGCGCCAGGAGCGGGTGCGAAGCCAGGCGGCGTATCGCTCCAGAAATTCGGCTCGGAGCGCGGAGGAGATTTCCGCTCCGGATCTAAATTTGGCCGCCGGCATCGGCTTCTCCGCTCCGCCGGAGACCGATGGTGTCGTCGCCGCCGGCTGCCGCAGAAACATGGCCGATGCGCCCAGCGCCAGTCCGAGGAGCGCTGCTCCCAGATGCTGCATGATCCCCGTAAGAAGTTTTGTTTTCATGGGGCGTCGTCGGGGTCGGGGCGAATTTCTTCACGCACTTTGTCCGTCGAAGCCAGGGCCAGGGCCAGCGCCAGTTTCTTGGGCGCAAAGGTCAGGTACGGCGCCAGCCTTCCCAAGGCGGCATCCCGCACGGCGCCCGAGGGAAGGCGACTCACATACTCGAGCGTTCCCAGGGGATCCTGTTCGCCGGCGAAGTCGGCATACTTCGCCGTCGCCTCCATGCGCGTGTCGGGATCGGTCAACTTCTCGATGACGGCCCGCGCGCTCTCGAGATCCTCGCAGGCCAGCCGCTTTGTGGCCGCGGCCATGGCCATCGGCTGCACGATTGCCGGCAGTGTTCCGCCACGCGCCTGTCGCAGCGCCTCGCGCGCGCTGTCCAAATCCCCTGTCGGCAATTCTGCACTTGCAAAAAAAATCGACCACAGCGCGTCGTCGGTTTCCGGGTGTGCCTTCAGGTACTGGAGCGCCTTGCCGGGATACTGCTCACTGAGATTTTCCATCGCGTCTTCGATGACCTTTTGTTTTGTCTCCGATGGCGCCGTTTGCGCCAGATCCAGTATCTTTTCCGCGGACTCGGAATCGCGAAGCATGGACGACACCGCCTCCCCATAAGCATCAATGGTCAAATCGCTCCTTTTTTCTTTCGGCGCATCAGCAATGTACGCCAACGCTTGTTGAATATCCTTCCCTGCAGCAACCTTCAGGGCTTCGGTCGCCTGCGGGCCGCCCCAGCCGCGGAGTTTGAAATAGAGACGCGCCGCTTCCAAGGACCGCGACCATGCCGAGGCTTTGAAGCTGCTGTCCAGAAGGTCGTCGCGTTCTTTCTTCGACAGGTTCACCGTAAGCTTTTCGAAGAGATGGCTGCAGTTTGCCAGAACGGCGTCGCCAAGCGCGTTGGCCACGTCCTTTGTCATCAGATCCGCATCGGCCTCAATCATGAACTGCGACAACACACCTTTTTTCTCAATGCGAAAACCCTGCGCCAGGTTGCGCGCGTAACTAGCCAAAATCGAATTCGCGCGTTCCTTCGGCAATTTCACCAAAAAAGCGCTGATTTCCGCGGGCCGCAGATCTCCCTCGTACAGCGCCACGGCCACGTCGTCCGCCGAGAGCGCTAACGTGGGGTTCGCCGCCAGAATCGCCAGCTCTTCCGGATCTCCTCCCGCAGCTCTGGCCAATGCTTTGCCGGCCATCGACGGGAGCGCATAACGTCGGCCGCTCTCGCTGCGAAGCCATGCCGCGGTTTGCAGCGGAGCTCGATCGATCCACGCATTGATCGCTACGAACATGTCCATCTTTACGACATCTTCCGCCTTTTGCCCTTGCGCAATCTGGTCACTGTACATGCCGAAAAACAGCGTTTCAAAGCTTCCCAAAGACCCCGCGACATCCTCCGTTTTCCCGCCCAGGATGAGGCCGCGCGTCAGCGCGAGCCCCAATGCCAGCTCCTGCGGAAATTTTCCATAATACGCCGTCGCGTCTATCTGTGGCGCGTTCTCGACGAGCCCAATGAACGCCCAAGTCGCACAAGATTGCCGACTCCTCGGGTGAATCGCCTGATCGGAAAACCCCTGCGCGGCGCGCTGAAAGGCCATTTCCGCGTCGCGCTTCGCCAATGCTCCGAACAAATGCCGCGCCGCCGGCGCGGCCAGAGGGCTGTCGTTCCAAAACGTTGCGGGAAGTTGCCTCAGGGCCTCGTTCAATTCTGCCGTCGACACCCCATCGAGCGCATCCCGCCATTCGCTCTCCGGGAGAAAGGGGCGGCTCAGGGCTTGCGTGAGCGTAAGCCGGCCGCTGGTCCCGGATGTGGCTCCAACCTCTTTGCGCGCCATTGGCGCGCTTGATTTCGCCGCCCCGTGCTCACTCGTCGAAACGCTCACCGCAAACGCGCCGATCGCCACGCTGACACCCAATGTCCACCAGGGAGTCCATCTCAAGCTCGGCATAGGCGATGCATGGTTCGAATTTTGCATCAATTCGCGCCCGGAGTCGATACGCATTCGGTCCGGTGTGAAGCACGTCACCGCCAAAGAAAAAGCCGCGCGGACGCCGGAGCGTCCACGCGGCTGCGTGAAAGTTGGGAAGTGATTTAGGCTTCGGCCAATTTTACGGCTTCGGCGTAGGAAGTGCATTCCATGCTCACCGTGACTTCGGTGGCTTCCGGCCGCGTCCAGGAGGGCTTTTGCTGTGGGGTTGGCGTATTCATTTATTTAACGGCTGTTTTAATTGATTTGAGGAGTAGCGACTGGAGAGGATCAAGATTCTCCCGGCGGATGCACACGACATCACATGGAGAACTCCCGCTTCTCGTCGAAATTGACGAAATATTTTCGAGCCAGATCAAGAAAAGCAGAACCGCCTACTTCTGCTTTGGCGGCTCGTGGTCGTTCGTAGGCGGGACCAGTCGAGCGGTAAATACTTCGCCGAGATTATTGACGACCCGCAGCGTTTTGCCATCGGTCGCGATCGTGAGCTTGTCGATGTAGCTGTTGCTCCAGTCGATTTCCACGGTCCGATTTTCCTGATCGAGCCAATGCCAGGCGCCCTGTTTGTGGTCCTTGCCGACAGAGCCATCGGCATTGATGGCGACGACCGTCGCGTTATGGTGCCACGCCCACGCTCCCACCGGGGAAGGACCGTCCGACGGGGCCGGGATTGTCGGGGGCGTCACTTTCAGAATTTCGAGTTTTACGGCCGCTGCGTCGGTGCTGTTCGAGTCCTTTTCGTATTGCTGAAGCAAAGCATTCAGAGAGGCGAGATAGTCCTGCCGAAGCTTGAGGAGTTCAGACGGCGCCGGCGCCGGCGCAGAAGTTTGGTCCGCAAATAGGGGCCAGGCCAAAACGACGAGCATGACCGCGCAGAGGAGATTTTTCATGGGAACCGGCGCAAACTACGTCGGGCAGCTTTGCAATCAAGGCGATTCCCGGCGGTCTTCGAAACCTGGTTTGAGTGATCTCCAGCGTCTGATATAAGTGCGCCATGCACGACAAGCCGGATACGATTGAAATCACTGCGGCAGCGGAAACCGAGGTGGTCGCCACTTGCGCGGACGTCGATTTGGAGGTGGAGGGCTCGAGCATTTTCACCGGGGACGAAGCGTTCAAAAAGGCGCGAGAACTGCGCGAACTCTTCGACCTTTTGATCGCCGCCGGGTTGGAACCGGATCAGTTGACGATCCGCGGAATCCGTCTCAGTTCAGAAGGGTTGCTGGGTTGGAAGAGTTCCTCGTGTCACTACTCCGTTCGTATCCGCAGGATCAAGAGCGAGCTGTTGCCGCAGGCGCTTGGTTCGATCGCCGCCAAAAAGGGCGTGACTATGTCGAGCCTTTCCTGGCGATTTGGGAATTTGGAAGCGGAGTTGGCTGCGCTTCGGCAGCGCGCAATGACAGATCTGATGACGAAAGCGCGATTGAGCGCTGATCTACTGGGAGTGGAGCTGCTCGGCATTCACTCGTTCAGGGAATCCATAGCATCGCCGGAGGCGGAGCCTCGAGTTGCGGTGAAGCACGGATCATGGGATTCGGCTGCGGTGATGCGGAAACATGCCGTGCAGAACCTCGGCGTCGCCATCTCGTCGCGTGGACTTGCTGGCGTCACGGTCAGCGCCGAATTTCGAGTTTCGGCCTTCCGTACGGGAACATGATATGTTTCAGCGTGCCCGGCATGCAGGGCATTGGCCGGGTGCGCTTTAACAAAGCCTTTGCTCGGCGGCCTTCAGTGCCAGTTGGCAATGATATTCACAATGGCAGCTACGATAAATGCGATCGCGACAAGGCAGGCAGCTATCAACTGTGCCGGCGTCGCTTTTCGTTTCAAATCGGTCGGCGGCCTGTGGCTCGCCTGTTCGTCGCCGCGCTGTCGCCAGGCGTTTATGGTAACCGTCGAAATGAAAATGATGGCGTAGGCGATTTCCCCGAGATGACGGGTCATTTGACCGGGCCTGCTGGCGAAAACTAAATACAACGAGCCGAACGCCAGGCAGAAGAGCAGGAATCGAAGCGCAATTGTGGTTCGTCTACGAGGATGCCATTTATCGCCTTCCAGCTTCAGGGTGAAGAGTGGCATCATCAGGATGAGGTTTGCGAGGTTCAGTGTAAGGAACTCCGCATCCTTTGGAGAGCGACCACGGGAGACATGGAATTGAAAGAACAAATAGAACGCGCCACAGGCAGCCGTCAGCTGGAGCACATGCAAGATCGCCCATTTCATTGTTTTTCCCCATGAGTCGCTCATCGCGCTCGAGGTTGTGGCCGGGGTCTCATTGAGGTGCATTAACGGAATTATCAGCAATCTCCACGCCGCCATTCTCTTCAGAGATCTTCATGCGCGCCAAATCGATTTCACGCTTCGTTTCCGGTGAGGGCGCACCAGCAATTGCCGCGCATCTTGAGGCTGAAGCCTTGGGCATGTTTGTAAAATCCATTTTGGCGATCCCGCGGACCTTTTGCCGCTGGGCAAGGCGCGAAGAGCGATGAGCAACGCCGCCCAGCGGGAAAATCTCTCGCGGCCTCGCCAAAAGCGATTTTACAAACATGCCCTAGAAAGTTACTCTCACGTCATGAACTATCGCGAGCGAATCTGCATTGACCCGGTGGTCCGCAGCGGAAAGCCCTGTATCCGCGGAACGCGCATTGCCGTAGCCGACGTCTTTGATTATCTCGGAGGCGGTATGACCATTTCCGAGGTGCTTGATGATTTTCCGGATCTCACAGCAGACGACATTCAAGCGTGCTTTGCCTTTGCCGCAGACCGAGATCGCCGCATGAACGTCGTTCCGCATGAAGCTGCTTATGACGAAAATCTTTCGCCGAAGCTTCCACGCTTATTGGCGGAGCATTTTCCTGGCAGTGTGCACGCTCGCGAATGCGGCCTATTGGGCCAATCCGATGAAGACGTATGGAAGTATGCGCTCCGAAACGGATATGCGATTGTATCGAAGGATTCCGACTTTCAGCAACGCAGTTTACTATACGGACACCCGCCAAATTCGTCTGGCTGCGAATCGGTAGTTGCACGCGAGAACAACTTGTCCAACTCATCACCAGCCATACACCGGAAATAGAGGCGTTTGGCAAGGATTCATTGGAATCCATTATCGCCATTTCGTACGAGGTTGCCATCCACCCCGCCGGCAAGCGCAACGGCGGGGTTCAGCGATCACTAAACTACCTAACTTCCCTGATGCGGCAGGGTCAGCGGCGTTGAGCCTCCCGGCAGGGCCGCTTTCATCCGCTGGAGTTCGTCTTCCACGGCTCCGGTGCCGGTCGAATATTTTTCCAGCAGTTCGTGGCCAGGAGGAGTGGAGGCGGCGGCGCCGAGTTCCTCGTAGGCTTCGGCTTCGCTCTCCTGCTTGTTGACGGAGTTTTCGAGGTTGTCGAGGGCGGCCAGGCCGCCCTGGCTGCTGCTGAATTCGGTGGAAGCCCGCGCGAGATCGGTGCGGATCTTGGCGGCGGCGGAGCGCGCCTGGAGCTGGGTGATGTTGCTCTTGGCGTTGGCGACCTTGAGGCGCGCGGTGTTGAGCTGATCGCGCAGCTTGGTGACCAGCGCGTCGTTGGCGGTTTGTTGCGCCTGGAGCGTGTCGGTTTGTTGCTGGGCTTTTTGTTTCAGCGAGATGGCGGTGCGGGCGTCATTTTCGTTGCCGGCCTTGAGCGCGGCTTCGGCGACGGATTGATACTTGGCCACGTCGCCCCGGCTGTCGGTCAGCTGGCGCTCGAGATTTTTCGTCACGGCGATGAGGCTGGCGATCTTCGAGGTGAATTCGGTGATTTGTTTCTCACTGTCGGCGATCGCCAGCTTGCCGTCGCGCACGGGATCGGACATGGCTTCTGCGGCTTCCATATTCTTGGCGCGGAACCAATTGCCCACTGCCTGGAGGATGTTGTCTGCCATAGGAATGAGTGTGTCTTAAGTGATGTTTTAAAAATGGGAAAATCAGGCGTGAGCCAAGCCCAGCTTCAGGATCTTGGCGCTGGCGGTCAGGGCCTCGAGAAGTTTGTCGACGGAGAAGGCGACTTCCTCTTCGTTGAGATCTGCGCAGAGGAGTGTGTCGATGAGGACGAGCGGACAGCGGTGAATGTCGACGTCGCCTTCGGAGGCGCCAATGATGGCGAAGGCGTAGGGGCTGATCTGGGTATTGGCATCCAGCGCGGCGAGCGCCACGTGGGCGAGCTGATCCTCGGCAAAATCACCGAGCGTCGCGAGCTGGCAGGTGATCTGCAGACGCCCTTTGGCAAAGGTAAATGCGGCCGAGTACGGGGTCTCGGCGCCGCCGATGGGCAGGAAGACCGAGTCGCCGGAGACCTTGGGCAGGTACCCGCGGCTTTCCAGGAGTTGAGCGAGGGCAGAGGGAGTTTCGATAGGCATAGCGAAGCGGGTTTATATGCTCAGGACGTCGACTTCGGAAAGCTTGATCGGGCAGCCCAGGAAGAATTGCACAAAGCTGCGGCTGCCGCGTTGCTCACCTGTTTCGAGGATGAGGAACTCCGGATTTTCCGTCGGCTGCTCGGCGCGATATTCGACCAAGGTGGCGAGCAATTCGGCAGACATGCCGGAGCGCGGGGGGATTTCCACACACTTGCACTGCAGCTCACCCTGCGGCTTTTCGTTGTACACGATTTCGACGTCCTTGCCGTCGCGCTCCACATTTTGCCGGATGGCCACGGCGTACTGGAGCTCCGCGGGCTCGTAATGATCGGGATTGGCCGGCTGCTGGAAAAGCCAGAACATGTTGCGATTCAACAGCTCGGCCCGGGTGCCGGCAAAGAGCCCGGGCACATCGAAGTAAACATACAAATCGACGAGGTCGTCGACGATCTTGACTACGAGGGTAAGTGATTGCTCGGCGTCGTAGAGCGTGAAAACGAGATGTTTCGACAGGCCGTCCAGTTGTTCCAGGCGCAGGACGGTCTTGACCGTGTAGTCGATGCCTTTCACACCCAGGCCGCGTTTCATCGAGTCGGCGATGCCTTGCGCATCGCTCACGGTGATGATGCTGCCGGGTTTTACGAGGAGCCAGTCGGCGGGTTTGTCTTTTTCCATTTGATCGGGGGGCTTGGAGTTGAGGAAAGGAAACGTCGTCAGTAGGCGCGAAAAATCCGCGAAATCACGATGGCGACGACTACGATGAAGAGCACGGTCAGTAATCCGCTGAAGAATCCGCCGCCACTATGATAACTCCGGGTCGAATAGTGCGGTGGGTTGTAGTACGGAGTGCTGTAGGTATCGACTCCATAGTCGTGGCGATCCATGAGCACACCTAGCATTGCGGCATCGCGAATGGCGTCGTAAGCCATCCACGTCGAGCCCATCCAGTAGCCATAGCCACGGTGGGAATAGTCGTAATAGACATTGTATGTATTCCCGCCCACGACGGTGGTATTTGGAATGTAAGAAGGCCGGGTGGTCGGTTCGTCGGAAAAGGTCGATTTGTATTGCGTGGCGTATTTCTGCTGAAAGTCACTGACGGCTTCCTGGCGATTGGAAAAGCGCGTTCCGCCCTGGCCGACCTTCCGTGCGAGGGCCGAATCTGTGCGGCTTCCGGAGCTGCTGCTGTCACTGGGGCGGCTGGTCGAGGAGGAACTGCTGCTCCAGCCCGAGGATCTCGAGGAAGAACTGCTGCCCCAACCCGACGAACTCGGCGATGTGGCGCTGGACGAGCCGCTGGAATTGCTGGAGGAAGGCGAGAAGCGGGAGGAGCTGCCCCAACCGCCCCGGCTCGACGAGGAACTCGGCGCGCCCCAGCCCGATGAGGAGGAGGACGAAGAGGACGACCGCGAGGAGCCGAAGCCGCTCGAACTCGAACTGCTCGAGCTGCTGAAGGAACTGCGACCGCTGCTGCTGCTGCCGGAACTCCGGGAACCGCCGCTGCTCGTGCCGCGAGCCCATAGATCTGCAGGCAGGATTAAGGCGAAGACCACAGCCAGGACCGACAAGGCCCGGCTGAAGAAGGATCGTAATTTTTTGCGAGAAGACCGGGCGTTCATGCGGCGATGGCGCGAGCGAGCAGGATCGCGACGGCGATGAAGCCGGTCGCCGAAATGAGGCCGGCTGCGGGATTTCTATCCTCGGCGATTTCCTTGGAGACCGGCGAATGAGGCAGAAACACTTTGGCCGCAATGATCGCCGAGCAGACCAGGAGCAGAAGACCGACGAGCGAGGAGGTGAACGTGATCGCCAGTTCCGCCAGCAAATCGCTCGATGCTCCGGAAAGCGCTGCATTTACAATGATGCCGACCGCCGCCAGAAAGCCGGCCAGGCTCAGCCCTGCGGCGACGTTATCGTCTTCGATGGTTTTCTCGACGTCGAAGCGCACCGCGTGAATGAAGAGCCAGGCTCCGCCGACAAGGATGATTTGCCCCACGGTCCAGAAGACGAGGAGATCGCGCACCGCGTGCCAGGGCGAATTGCTCGTCCCGGAGAGCGCGCCGTGCAGAACCAGGCCCGCCGCGAAACAACCGCCCGCCAGCACGGAGCCCGCGCCGACATTGCGATCGCGGATCATCTCGTCGTTCACGCCAAATTTGTAGAGCACCGAGCGCCCGACGATCCAGACGCTGAGGCGCATGAGCAGCGCCACTAGGAGGCCCTGCCAGGCCAGGCTTTCGGCGGCGCGGAGGAGGGTATCCGGGGAGTCTGGCGGCAAATCGGGAAAGGCTCCCGTGAGGGCGATCGTGACGCCGATGAGGTATCCCGCGAGCGCTGAGCCAAAGGCGGGATTGTCCTTTTCGGTCAGTTCATCCGCGAAATTGAAGGATTCGGTCCACTGATAAATGGCCTTGGCCAGCCAAACCGCCCCAAAGGCGATGATGAAAAGCGGCGCACTCCAGCCAATGCGGTTCAGAAGGGGCAGGACATCAGAGTCGGCAATCATAGGCACAGGCGAAGGAGGACGCTGCTATTAAAGCGGGATGGGTCCCGGGTTCAATGACTATCGGACCGACGCTTTCGCCGGTCGTTCATTCATTGGTCATGGTCAATTGTTGCTTCGCGAGGATGCGGGCGAAGATCACGCAGCCCAGGGCGGCGAAGAGAGCCTCGGCGACCAGGAGCCAAAGGAACCATCCGGTCGTCCAGGCCAACCAGCAAAGCGACGCCATGATCGAAGCGCCGAGCATGAAGCCGAAGAGGAGCGCGCATCCGAGCGCGCCGCGATTGATGCGCGGCGGGTCGGAAAACACGAGATACGGCCGCATCAGGCCCGGCGTGAGGCTCACGACGGGCGCCAGCAAGGCGCCGGGCAGGAGGAGGAGCATCTCGCGCTGCGGTCCCAACCAGAAGAAGGTGGCTGCCGCCAACGCCAGGAGCCCCGGAAAGGAGATGACGCAGAGCACCGCCTTGCGCACGCCTTGAAACAAAGCGCCGGGGCGATCGAGCGGCGCCTGGTGGAAGATTTCGGCCGCCCGCCAATGATCGGAGGCCCGCAAATGCTCCAGCACGAGCAGGGGAATGAGCGAGAGATAGGCGCCCGCAAAGGCGATCTGAAAAACCGCCATTTGCGGCAGGGCACCGCGGGCTTCCGGTGGGGGCACGGCGGCGCTCAGCACGCTGGCGAGGATGATCAAGGGCGACAAAATGAACTGCCCGAGAATCGGGTAGACCCGCAGCTTCACGTCGCGGGCGCGCGACAGACCGGCCAGGGTGAGATCGAAAGTCGACCGCTCCACGGGATCGCGCAGCCAGAGGCGCAGGAGGGGCAGGCGGGAAAGCCGGAAGGAACGCCGTCGCCGGGCCTGCCGCGCCGTGGTGCTGACCTCGCTCAGGGTCGAGAGCCCGCGTTCATAGGCGCCGGCCAGGCAGATCTGGCCGATCCAGGTCGCCGCTGCGGTCGCCGCCACGGCCAGGGTGGCCAGGCCGTAGAGGCTGGAGTCCGCGCGCCCGCAGAGCACGAGATCCAGTGCGGCGAACCACGCGGGTGGGAGCGCCGCAAACCAGGCGGGCGGATGCTGAAAGACGGCGGGATCCATACGGGCCACGACGCGCGGGATCAATTGCGAGCCGGCCATGAGACATACGGCAAAGAGCATCTGGGCGAGCGTCATGAGTCCATCCAACCGCTCCCTTCCGAACCAGCGCAGGCAGGTATTGTAGAGCATCGCGATCATCCCGGCGCAAAAGATGATGCACAGGCTCGTGGAAAATAGGTGCGCCGGGACGAAGAGCCATTCGCCGCGCGAACCGACGGCCACCACGAGACCTACGAGATTCAGCGCAGTGGCCAGCGCCATGGTGAATTCGATGATGATCTGCAGTTTGCACCGCAGCATGATCTGCGGCTCGATGGGGCGATGGAGGAGGATGTCCGTCTCGTCCGGATTGAAAAGCAGGCGGCCGCTGGAGATGGCCATATTCATGCCTGTGATCATGAAGGTCATGGCATGGAGCGAGGCGGCGAAGGCAAAGTCGTCGAGCGCGGCAAATTGCAGGCTGACTACGCCGAGCACCCCGTAAACAAAGAACGCGAGGACGGTCTGACGGACGGGGCTGAGGGCGGCCGGGTCCTGGGGATCCTTGCCGCGCCGGCGGAAAAAGAGTTTCCGGTACAGGGCGCGCAAGACCGCCGCCTGCATCCGGCGAATCGACGGGGTGGCTTCCGTGGAAACGCTCACGGTTTGCTGAAGGTGCGGGCGAAATCCTCGGCGCGCGCCTCGAGATTCGTGGCGCCCGTGAGCCGGCCGAAGAGCTGCTCCAGCGTGGCGTCGCCGTGCTCGGCCAGGAGGGCGGCCGGCGCGCCGTCGACGAGCAGCTTGCCGCGATCCATGATGAGGACCCGATCGCAAACCCGCTCCACGACTTCGAGAATGTGGGAGGAGTAGACGAGCGTCTTGCCCTCGTGCGCAAGGGTTTGGATGAGGGCTTTGAAGCCGACCGCGGAGTTGGCGTCGAGCCCATCCAGCGGCTCATCGAAGAAAATGACGGAAGGATTGTGCAGGAGGGCCGCGATGATCACGACCTTGCGCCGCGTGCCCTTTGAATAAGCGCCAAGGAGCTTGTCCGTGAGCATTTCCAGACTGAGTTCGAAGAAGGCGATGAACTGCCCGATGCGCTCCCGGGCCTGCTCCTCCGGGATGCCATAGAGCGCCGCCACCATCTGGAGGTATTCCATACCGGAAAGGACTTCAAAGACGGCGGCTGTTTCCGGCACGAAGCCGATGCGGCGCTTCACCTCCAGCGGGTGGGTGCGCAAATCGAGGCCGCAGATTTCGGCCGAGCCGCTCGTGGGCTGGAGCATGCCGGTGAGCATGCGCAGGGTGGTGGATTTGCCCGCGCCATTGGGGCCCAGCAGGCCGACGATCTGCCCGGCGGGGATGGAAAAGGTCAAATCGTCGACGGCAACCTGGGAGCCAAAGTGCTTGGTGAGCTGTCGAACGTTGATCATGCAATCCTGGCGGCAGGATAGCCAGGGTGGGATGGCGGGTGTCAATCCGGGGGATGTTCGATCAGCACCTACCAGTTCTTCATCCATTTCGACCAGACGGTGGTCTCATTCGTTGGAGTCGGATTTGTCGTGTATCCGGCGGTGGACCACAGATCGTAGGACGAGACGTTGAACCCTTTTGGTGTCGGTCGAATTGATGGAGTCCCGGCGGAGTTCAGGGACGTCGCCTTTTGCTCACACTCCTCGTCTGTCATTGCAGATGTGGAGTAGCCGTAACTGTAGCCGTACGGATCTTGCAGATACGCAACCATCTTAAGGTTGTCTTGAGAGTGGCCCAGTTGGCTGGGCTTGAAATTCACATACACCGTTGCTCCAGGGTCTGGCGCGCCGTCGAAATCGTAATCCCCAGCGAGTTGTTCGTAGAGGTATTGGCTGGCTAGCTTGTAGTTGGCTCGAGCCGGATTGCCATTAACTATTGGGTTGACCGGAGAAGCGCCTTGTGTTGGTGGGTTGCCGGAAATCACACCTTCCGTTTTGCCCGGCATCCGAGGGAAGGCGCCATGATCGGATTTATATGCTTCTGCCGCTGCAGTGAGCATCATTATCTCTTGCTCGACTTTTGGAAGGGGGCCAAAGGAGACATGGTCTATGGCGTTCAGTAGGAGTAATGCCAGCACCGCGGTGACAAGTATTGTGGCGAGCAATTCAACGAAGGTGAAGCCGCCAGGCGAATATCTACGCTTCATCGAAGGCTTGATTTAACGGGCTACCAGTTCTTTATCCACCTCGACCAAACGGATGTTCCGTCTGGGGAGCTTGGGGTGGCTGTCGATCCGCCCGTGGACCAGAGATCGAATCTCGTTGCATTGAAGCCTTTCGGCGTAGGGCGGGCGGTGTGGTGTTGGAAAGAGTCGCGGATTGCTGATAACATTCCTCATCGATCATGCCCGATGTCGAGTAACCGTAGCTGTTTCCGAAGGGATCCTGCAAATAGGCGACGGTCGTCGTGTCGCCCGCGTTGCGTCCGAGTTGACTGGCTTGGAATGGCATGTAAACAGTCGCGCCAGCGTCAGGCGTGCCATTGAAGTCGTAGTCACCCGCCAGCTGGCCGTAGAAATACTGGCTGGCGAGTTTGTAATTGCTCTGTGTGGGATTCCCGTCCGTTTTCGGATTGATGGGAGCTGACGCTGCCGTCGGCGGATTGCCTGTGACCGCCCCTTCCGTCTTGCCAGCCAGTCGGGGATAGGCGCCCTGATCGGCCTTGTAGCTTTCGGCGGCTGCCGACCATGCTTCGATCTCTTGCTTGGCCCGCGCCATTGCGGCTTTGTGCTGAGCCAGCGTATTGAGGTTCAGGACCAACGCGGAAAGGATGGCGATGATGGCCAGAACCGTGAGCATCTCGATGAGGGTGAAGCCGCGGCCGGAGGAACTGTGTTTCATAAGAGTTCTGTTTATTTATTTAGACATCACGGATCCATAAACATCACGGCGCCAGTTTGGCTGGCCACGGATGCCGCCATTCCAGTGGACGGCGATTTCGCCCCCCCCGCGGACATCGCTCGCAGAAGATCGTAGGTTCCTCCCGACTCGTCCAACTAGTCGATCCGTCCCGCTTCGTCCGTCGGAAAATACGGTTCCGGCGCCGGCACTTCCAGATCGGCCAAAGGCGAGGTGCGGTGCATGTCGAATTCCTGGGGCGGCGCGCCTTCCGCCTGCGTGATCAAAGTCTCCAACTCCACATGCGTGATTTTGACCGGGTCGTAGCACACCCTGGCCAAGCCTTCGGCGACGTAGATGGATTCGACGCCATCACGACCTTGCACCGCGATCAGGACAGCGCGCTCGATTTCGACCGTCCCCTGAGACAGCTGGATGTCGGCCTGCACCAATTCACGCACGCTGGAGATCGATGGCTCGCTCATGGAAATTCAGGGTCCCACAGCAATCGTTTCTCCTCCATTCCGCACGCGGGTTTATTTTGCCTCCCGCGTGCAAACTACCGCCGCAAAAGGGCGGTTACCAGTTCTTTTGCCAGCGCGACCAGACGGCCGTGCCATCCGGGGTGGGCGGAGTCTTTGTCTGACCGCCCGTGGACCAAAGATCGAAGGTAGTCGGATTGAATCCCTTCATCTGGGGCCGGGCGGGTGGAGCGCCGCTCGAAAGTTTCACGGTCTGCTGATAGCAATCCTCGTCCGCCGCGGCCGAGGTCGAGTAGCCGTAGCTATTGCCAAAGGGATCCTGCAAATAGGCGACCGTCGTGGTATCGCCGGAATTGTGTCCCAAAACGTTGGGCTTGAACGACATGTAGACCGTCACGCCCGAATCGGGCTGGCCATTGAAATCGTAATCGCCCGCGAGCTGGCCATAGAGGTACTGGCTGGCCAGCTTGTAGTTGCTCAGATTCGGGTTGCCGTCCGTCTTGGGATTGATCGGAGTCGAGCCCTGGATGGGAGGATTGCCGGAAATGGTCCCTTCCGTAAAATTCTCCTTCCGCGGGTAGGCTCCCTGATCGGTCTTGTAAGCTTCTGCCGCCGTCGACCACGCGACGATCTCCTGCTCCGCTTTGCTCATGGAGGCCTTGCGGTTCACAAAGCCGCTGAGGTTGAGCACCAAGGCTGCCAGCACGGCGATGATGACCATCACCGTAAGCATTTCGACGAGGGTAAAACCGCGATTGGAGGAACAAGGCTTCATAAAACGAGGGATTTGAGGGTCAAGGCCAACGACGGACCGCGTCGGACTAACTGTGGTCGCCCTGGATGCCTTTGATGATGTCGATCAGGGGCATGAAGAGTGCGATGACGATCGTGCCGACGATAAGGGCCAGGAGGACGATCATGATCGGCTCCAGCAGCGAAGTCATCGCATCGACCGCGTTGTCCACTTCATCGTCGTAGACTTCCGCGATTTTCAGCAACATCTCGGGCAACTGGCCGGTTTCTTCACCGACGTCCACCATTGAAATCACCATGGGAGGAAACACGCCGCTGGCTTCGAGCGGCTGGACAATGGATTCACCTTCCTTGACCGCATCGTGAACCTTGGTTACGGCGTCGGCGATCGTCGCATTGCCCGCGGTGTCGCGAGTAATATTGAGCGCCTGGAGAATCGGCACGCCGCTAGTCACGAGAGTGCCAAGCGTTCGGGAAAAGCGGGAAATCGAGCTCTTGCGAAGGAGATCGCCAAAGAGCGGGATGTGCAGCTTGATCTTGTCGATCGCCGCGCGACCGCCGGCCGTGGAGGCGATGCCCACGTAAACAAAGTAGATCACGCCGATGCCGCCGAAGATGAAGTACCAGTTTCCCTTCAGGAAGTCGCTGGCGCCCATTACATACTGGGTGATCACGGGCAGCGGTTTGCCGTTGAGCATTTCGTCGAAGATCTGCTTGAACTTCGGCACGATGAACGTGAGCAGGAAGAGCATGATGATCATCGCGATGACGAGCACGATGACGGGGTAGGCCATGGCCGACACCACTTTGTTCTTGATCTTCTGCGCCTTTTCCTGGAACTCGGCGAGACGGTTCAGCACGAGCTCGAGCACGCCGCCCAGCTCGCCCGCCTTCACCATGTTGATGTAGAGCTTGTTGAAAATCTTCGGGTGCTGCGCCATCGACTCGGAGAAGGTCGAGCCGCCCTGCACGGCGTCGGCGAGCTGATTGATGGTATTCTTGAGCGTGACGTCCTTTTCCTGTTTCGCGAGCACGTTCAGCCCGCGGAGCAGCGGCAGACCGGCGTCAATGAGCGTGGCCAGCTGCCGGGTAAAGATCATGAGGATCTTGCTCTTGACCGTCTTTTTCTGAAAGAGGACCATGCCGCCCTTTTTCGCCTTGGGAGCAGCAGCCGCCTGAATCGCCTTTTGCGTCTTCTTGCTGGTCTTGCCGCCGCCGCCCTTGCCTTCCTCCACGACGCTCGTGGGGAAATAACCCGATTGCCGCAACTGACCGACCACGTCGTTGGGATTGCTGGCTTCCATAACGCCGCGGGACTCCTGTCCGCGCGCGTCCAGAGCGATGTATTCAAATTTTGGCATAAGAGGGGATACGCGCGGACTGTTATTAAATTAAGGCCAGCCGCTCGGCTTGTCGATGATTGATTTGACAGAGGAACACCGGAAAGATCACGGGCCATCGCCGCAAAATCTGCGGCGGATGAGTGGGATTTTCGCCCCGATTCCGGCCGGCGTTCGGCTCAGGTGTACTTCAGGATTTCTTCGATGGTGGTTTCGCCTTCGTAGATGCAACGCAGGCCGTCTTCGCGCAACGTCGACATGCCGAGCTCAATGGCTTTTTGTTTCAGCACGACCGAGGGCGCCCGCTGGTTGATCATTTCCCGCAGCGGATCGGTGATGTTGAGCAACTCGTAGATGCCTTTCCGGCCCTTGTAACCGTTCTTGCTGCAGACGTCGCAACCAACGCCGTAGTAAAAATTCTTGTCGCCGATCTCGTGCGGCGAGAGGCCGAGCTGCGAGAGCACCGCCTCGGTCGGCTCGTAGCCCTTCCGGCAATTTGGGCAGATCTTACGAATGAGCCGCTGGCCGAGCACGCCTTCGAGCGACGCGGAAATGAGGAAAGGCTCGACGCCCATGTCGATGAGACGGGTCACGGCGCCGGGCGAGTCGTTCGTGTGCAGGGTCGTGAGCACCAAGTGGCCCGTGAGCGACGCCTGGATGGCGATCTGCGCAGTTTCCAAGTCGCGCGTTTCACCGACCATGATGCGGTCGGGGTCCTGACGCAGGAAGGCGCGCAGCACCTTGGCAAAAGTGAGCCCGATGTTTTCATTCACCGGCACCTGGATGATGCCCTCGATGTCGTATTCCACCGGGTCCTCCGAAGTGAGCACCTTGCAATCGACCGTATTGATGCGGTTCAGCGCCGCATAAAGCGTGGTCGTCTTGCCCGAGCCGGTGGGGCCGGTGACGATGAAAATGCCGTTCGGCAGCTCCACGGTGCGGCAGATGTAGTCGTAGATGTTTTTCGGCATCCCGAGCTTCTCGAGATCCAACTGCACGGCCGAGCGATCGAGGACGCGCAACACCACGCTCTCGCCAAACTGCGTCGGCAGGGTGGAGACACGAAGGTCGACCTGGCGGCCGCCGATGATCTTCTGAATACGGCCATCCTGCGGCAGACGGCGCTCGGCGATGTTGAGATTCGCCATGACCTTGATACGCGAGATGACCGGGAGGGCCAGGTGACGCGGCGGCGGCGACATTTCATAGAGCGCGCCGTCGACGCGGTAGCGAATCTTGAACTCGGTCTCGAACGGCTCGAAATGAACGTCGGAAGCGCGGTCCTGAATGGCTTGGTAGACCACGAGGTCGACGTAGCGAATGATCGGCGTGGAGTTCGCTTCGGCCTCCAGATTCTTCATGTCGATGCTGCCGTCCTGCCCGAACTCCACGGTGCCGCCGAGTTCAGCCAGGATGTCGTCCATGCTCGACGCATCGCTGCCGTAGTATTTCCGAATGAGGTCTTCGATCTGATAGACCGGGGCGACAATGATCTGGATCTCCTTGCCCAGCGCGAAGCGCAAATCTTCCACGGTCTGAGCATTGAGCGGATCGGCGAGCGCCGCCTGGATGGTCATGCCATCCGTGCCCAAGGGAAAAGCCTTGTGCAATTGCACCGTGCCGCTGGGAATGAGCCGGAGGATTTCCGGCGGCGGCTCGAAATTGCGCAGATCGGCGTACTCGGCGCCGAGCGCATTGGCGATGGTCTGGTAAAACTGCTCCTCGGTGACGAACTGGTAGTCGACGAGGGTTTGCGGAAGACTTTTGCCCGTCTGCGATACTTCCTGGGCGATGTCATCGACCTGCTCGGGGTCGACGATGCCTTGATCCACGAAGATTTCGAGAACTTGTTTGACGTTCATAGGGGTTGTTCGAATTGAGCTGGCAAAGGCGCCTGCGGCGGGCGGCTATTTTTTGCGAGGTTTTTGCGTGCCGATGAGTTGCGCCGCCTGCTCCGGGTCCTGGGCCTTGCCCATGACCGTGTCGAAGGAGATGACGCCATCCAGGTAGAGCTGGACCAGCGAGGCCTCCAGGGAGACCATGCCGTACTTGGCGCCCGTCTGAATGTCGCTGGCGATGCGGAAGGTTTTGTTATCGCGGATGAGCGCCGCGATCGAAGGCGTATTGATCATCACCTCGAAGACCGCGATCCGGCCGGGGCCGTCGATGCGCGGCAGGAGCAATTGCGAGACGACCGCCTTGAGATTGCTGGCGAGCTGGATGCGGATTTGCGCCTGCTGGGTCGAGGGAAACGCGTCGATGATACGGTCAACGGTCCGCGCAGCGCCGGTGGTGTGCAGGGTGGAGAAAACAAGGTGGCCGGTCTCGGACGCCGTGATGGCCGTCTCCATGGTCTCGAGATCGCGCATTTCCCCCACGAGGATGACGTCCGGATCCTGACGCAGCGCCCGGCGCAAGCCTTCGGCGAAGGTTGGCACGTCCACCCCCACCTCGCGCTGGTTCACGATGCCGCGCATGTGGACATGGAAATACTCGATCGGATCTTCGATCGTCATGATGTGCGAATCCGACGTCGCGTTGATGACGTCGAGCATCGAGGCGAGCGTGGTCGTCTTGCCCGAGCCGGTGGGGCCGGTGACCAGAATGAGGCCGCGCGGCGAATGCAGGAGCGCTTTCACCGAACCCGGGAGGCCGATTTCCTCCAGCGTCTTCATGTGCCGCGGGATCAAGCGCAGCACGATGCCGAAGTTTCCGCGCTGGCGATAGACGCTCACGCGAAAGCGGGCCTGATCGCGGAAGGTGAAGCCGAAATCGACGCTCCCGTCCTCATTCACCTTCTGGAAGTTATGGTCGCCGGCGACGCTTCGCGACAGATTCTCGGTATCCTCGGGCGTCAGCGGCGCGGCCTCCAGCTTCACGAGTTTGCCACCAATCCGCAGGGTCGGCGGCGCGCCGACGGAGATGTGCACATCGGAGGCATTTTCCTCGACAGCCAGCCGCAGCAGATCCTCGAGCGGGATGGTCCCATTCATCGAGGGCAGCGAAGGAACAGTAACGCGGGGAGCCGTCTCCGCCGGAGGCTGAGTCTTGCGAAAGTCGAAGAGCGCCATGGCGGTCTCCTAGTGGCTGTCGCCCATCGTCGCGCTGATGACTTCTTCCGCGGAGGTCATGCCGGAGAGCACCTTACGGACACCGTCTTCACGCAGAGTCCGCATGCCCATTTCCCGCGCCCGCTTGCGCAGTTCCACGGTGGTGGCCTTTTCGTTGACCATATGGCGGACCTCATCGTCGATGAGGAAGATTTCAAAGAGACCCGCGCGGCCCTTGTATCCCAGGTGCTTGCAGGTGTCGCAACCGGCGCCCTTCATGATCGACGCCTCGCCCATCATGGCGTAGTCGACGCCGAGCGATTCCATTTCGGATTCGTTGAGCTCGTAGGGATGCTTGCAGTTGGGGCAAATCTTGCGCACCAGACGCTGGGCCACGATCGCCCGCACGGCCGAGGAGACCAGGAAGGGCTGCACGCCGATGTCGACCAGACGCGCGACGGCGCCGGGGGCGTCGTTCGTATGCAGCGTGGAAAAGACGAGGTGACCCGTGAGCGAGGCATTGATGGCGATATTCGCCGTCTCGCCGTCACGAATCTCACCGATCATGATGATATTCGGCGCCTGACGGAGAATGGAGCGAAGGGCCGCCGGGAAGGTCATCCCGATTTCCGAATTCACCTGCACCTGATTGATGCCGCCCATCTGGTACTCCACCGGGTCTTCCACGGTGATGAGCTTCTTGTCGGGCTTGTTGATATAGTTGAGACAGGCGTAGAGGGTCGTCGTCTTTCCAGACCCGGTCGGCCCGGTCACGAGCAGAATGCCGTCCGGAAGCGCGATGAGATTCTCGAAAACTTCCTGGTCGTCGGAAAGGAATCCCAGCTGAGGCAGACCCAGCGAAAGGCTGGATTTGTCCAGAATACGCATGACGACCGATTCGCCCTGGCTCGTCGGCACGGTGGAGACGCGCAGGTCGACCTGTTTTTTGCCCAGCTTCACCTGGATACGTCCGTCCTGCGGCAGCCGCTTCTCGGCGATGGACATCGAACCGGTCATGATCTTCAGACGCGAGATGATGGCCGCCTGCAGCTTCTTCGGCGGATTCGTCATCTCGTGCAGCACGCCGTCGATGCGGAAGCGCACGCGGAACCGCTTTTCCAGCGGCTCGAGATGAATATCGCTCGCCCGCATGTTGTAAGCCTCGATGAGCATCATCGTGACCATCTTGATGATGGGGGCGTCGGAAGTGTCGCCTTCGGCAGTGCCCGTGGCCTCGGCGTCGCCGCCAAAGCCAATGTCACCCAGCTTTTTCAGCATCTCCTCGTTCTCTTCCTCAACCGTGCCGTAATACTTGGTGTAGGCCTTTTTGAGCTGTGTAGGTGTGGCGCATACCCACTCGACTTCGCGCTGCAACATGTGCGAGACCGCGTCAAAGGTGTCGAAATTCAAGGGATCGCTGACCGCGAGCATGATGCCCGTCTCGGATTCCGCGATCGGAATGACCCTGAATCGCTTGGCGACATCTTTCGGCACCTGCTGGACGATTTCTTCCGGAATCGAAAGATGAGAGAGGTCGACGAAATCCATCGCCGCATGCGCCGCGAGGGAGCGCATGAGGTCTTCCTCCGTGAGCACGCCCTGGCGAACGAGCGTATCGGTCACCGTTTCACCGCTCTCACGCTCGGCGCGTGCGCGGTCGATTTGCGATCGGGTGACCAAGCCGGTTTCCTGCAGGATTTCAAGAATGTAGTCTTCGTTTGCAGCCACGGGAGGGAAGTTTGGGAGGTCTGAAGGTCAACGGGATGAGCAACGCCGCTCCGGCGTAAAAGCCAATGCAGCGAAATGGTGGGCGAACTTAAGGGGGCGCGCCTCGGGTTGTCAAAGCCCGACGGAGGAAAAAGACTAAGGAACAAGGCGTAAAAGCGGTTTTGGCGAAGCCGCAGGAGAAAAATTGGCGCCGTGCAGCGTTCGGCGGCATTTGCCTTCTGCAAGAATATCCTTGCCTGGCGCCCGGCGCTGAGTTGCCTTGGCGCGCATCGACGCATCGAAAGAAATCCCTCTGTCGCGTGGAAAAATCGCACTCGTGGCCGGGATCGCGGCGGTCTTGATTCTTGCGGCTCTGGCCGCTTGGAAGGGCCGGCCTCTCTACCGGCGCATGCTCGGCCATCGCTTGTTGCACGCAGCGGAAAAGGCTGCTGCTGAACGACATCCGGCCGAGGCGCGACGCTTTTTTCTCCTGGCTTTGCAACATTCGCCAGGCGATCCGGACATCCTTCGCCCGTTTGCTTCCTTTCTCGATGCAAACTACGACGGCGGAGTGGTGCAGATTCGCGCGGCCTTGAGCCGGGAGAATCCGACGGATGCCCAGGCCCGGCTCGACTACGCGGAGTCGGCGCTGCAGTACGGAAATCGCAGACTGGCGGTGCATGTGCTTTTCCACGATGCCTCGCCCGCCCTGATCGCGACGGCCCGGTATCATCATCTGGCCGGAGTGATCCATTTTCTCTCCAACGAAATGCCTGAAGCCGATGCCGAGAGCGGGGAAGCGGTGCGGCTCGACCCGCAAAACCCGATCTATCAGGCCAATCGCGCCACCATTGAATTGTCCTCTCCGGCCCCCAGCGTGCGCGAGGCCGCGGTAGCTTCGCTGGAGGGATTTCTCAGTGGCGGCCCGGCAAAGCCGGAGGCGCTCCAATCGCTGCTCCGCTATGCGTGCAAGACGGCGGAAAAGCCGGCGAAATTTGAGGAATGGGCGGCGGCCTTTCGCGCCGCCGCCGCGCTGGCGAATCCCTCCTGCACGACCTATCTCGACGCCATCCGGCGATGGCATCCGGAACGCTGGCCGCAGGAACTCGCCGCCTTTGCGGAGGTCGCGCGGAAAAACCGATCGCTGGCGGACTTGACCATACAGTGGCTCTCCGACGGAGATTCCCATGCCGAACTGCTCGCTTTTCGCGCCAGTCTCCCGCCGGAATGGCAGCAGGATGAAACGAATCTCGTCGCTGCGGCGAAGGCGTTTTTACGGCTGGGTAAGATCGAGGAATTAACGACCAGTCTTCAAAATGAAGCGGGCTGGAAAGCAATCCCGGCCGTGCGGCTCGCCTGGCAGGAGCAATTGCGCCGCACCGCGCGCGGCAAACCCGGCGAACCGGGTGACGAAGCTCTTTACTGGCGGAAGGCGATGAATGCGGCGGAACGGGATGCGGCCCAGCTTTTCACCCTGGCGAACCTCGCGCGCTTTTGGAATTGGCTCGACGAATACGCGGCGGCGCTCTGGGCGATCAGTGACGCCGCACTGCCAGGCGCTGACTCCGCCACGCGCGAGTTATTTTCCTTTTATATGGCCAAGGCGGATGCGCGGGGACTGCTGCGTGTGGCCGAGCGGGAGTATTCGCTCACGCCGCAGAATCCCCAAGTCGCCGGCAACTTTGCCTTTCTCTCCTTCCTGCTCGGCGCAAATCGCCTGGAGGCCGGGAAGGTTGCGGCGCAATTGTGCGCCGACTATCCGGGAAATTTGAACTTCATGGGCACGAAGGCCTTTGGGCTCTGGCAGGCGGGAAAGATCGCCGAAGCTCTCGGGGTCTATCGCGAAGTCGACACCAGGCAATTACTCGATACGCAGGCCGGAGTTTGTTATGGGTATGTCCTGGCGGCGGCGCACGATCCCGCCGCGGCCCGCTATCTGGAGGGCGCCGAGAAATGGCTGGCGCTTCCGGAGGAGAAACAAATCCTGCAGAAGGCCCGCGACTCCATTTCCGCTGCGGAATAGCGCAAACGCCTGCTTATCGAGTTGTTATTACACGCCCGGTCCGAGGCGTAGTAGCGCGGCGTGCCAGAGCGTGCGGAGGCCATGCCACGCCCGGCGGCGCTCGACCACGCCGATCCCAAGGCCGAAGACGGCGAGGCCGACCAGCGTCCCGGGCTCCGGCGTCACCGCCACGAGGGATACATCGTCGATCGCCATGTCGAAAAGAGGTTGGCTCGATGAGGGATTGTCTTCGAAGCGGATGGGAACTGTGCCGGTAACATTTGAGACAAAGCTAAAAGTCTCCAGCGTCCACACGCCGGGAACCGCAGCCGCAGTCGTCGTCGTGATCGGGCTCGCGCCGCCTGGATTGACCGTAATGATCAACGTTGGCTCCGGCGAGGTGACCTGATTTTCGCCGCTCACCCACACGCTCAGGGTGTAGGTAACACCGGCGGTAAGGGAAACACTCTGCTGAGCGAACACGTGGTTTGTCGTGCTGTCGGAATTCAGCATGATGGCATAGAGACCGCCGTGCGTGGTGGTTGGATCCCAAGGCGCGCCGCTCGCGTTGATGGTTCCCGTCGGCTTGAACCACTCCATTTCGGCAAAGCGTGTGCGGCCGCCAGTTTGCGCCATGCCCTTTCCGGTGACCCCGAAGGTCCAGCCATCCACCGTCACTGGGGTGGCGACTCGGTTGGCTCCCGTTCCCGTGACGGGAAAATTCGTCGCGTAATAAGGAACGCCGGGCGCAAATCCCCCGAGCTGGCCGGGCGCCGGCGAGCCGCCAGATGCGGGAGCGGTCTCGAAACCCGGATTGGTGAAGAGATTTTGCCCCGAGCCGACCTGTGCGAACAGGAGGCAGGATAGAAATGCGACAATTGTCTTACACAGTGAAAAGGGCGGCATAAACGGCCATCAATCGCGCCTCACGCCCGGAATGCGTGTATCACAGCGTAAGAAATATTGTTTTACGGAGAAGTGGTCATCTGGAGGGGCGACATCGACACGTGGGGGCAACATTTTCAGACCCATTTATAATTTCCATAATTCCGGCACGCTTATCCGCTACAACGGTCGCGTGGGAGTGATCAACACTCGCGTTGTGAATCTCAGATCGTAATGCCCTGAGGAGCGAAGCTCTGCCTCGCACGCTCGCACTTCGAAGTAGCGTTCTGAGCTTGGCCAATTCTAGTGCGCGAGGAGTGTAGTCTGACGCCCGCCGCCACTTTAGGAAAGGTCGCGCTGCGTCATCCTTGCGCCCTTTCGAACGAGCTGCTGCTGACGCAGTTCGCTCGAAGAGAAACCCCCGTCTTTTCGGACGCTTCCGCGCCGTGCGGACGAGACGTCCGCGCTCGCAGAAGGGGTGCCTCTCGGGCACGAGGATTGGCCAAACTCCAGCACTCACTAAAGACGAGCAGTCTCCGTCGCGCCAGTCGACCGATTCTGACCGGCGCGCGCGATTTCCCCGATAAATCGCCCGCTCTTACCCCAAATCCGTCACCGCCCCGCGCGAGGCTGTGACCACCGACCGCGCATATTTGGCCAGCACGCCACGGGTGTAGCGCGGCGCGGGCTTTTTCCAAGAGGCCAGGCGCTTCTGGATATCCGCATCCGGGATGCCGAGCGTGAGCTGACGATTGGCGGCATCGATGGTGATAGGATCCCCATTTTTCACGATGGCGAGCGGGCCGCCCAGCGCCGCTTCCGGCGTGATGTGGCCGACGACAAAGCCGTGTGAACCGCCGGAGAAACGGCCATCGGTGATGAGTGCGACGTCCTTGCCCAGACCCTTGCCCATCACGGCGCTGGTCGGCGAGAGCATCTCGCGCATGCCTGGTCCGCCGACGGGTCCTTCGTGGCGGATGACAATGACGTGTCCCTTTTTCACCGAGCCATCGAGAATGGCCGCAAGCGCCGCTTGTTCATTGTCGAAAACGATGGCCTTGCCTGAAAACGTCAGGCCTTCCTTGCCCGTGATCTTGGCCACCGCGCCCTCGGGAGCGAGGTTTCCGTAGAGGATCACGAGATGGCTGTCCGGCTTGATCGGATCACTGAAGGGACGAATGATCTCCTGGCCCTTCGGATACGGCTTCACCTTTTTCAGATTTTCCGCCACGGTCTTGCCAGTGACGGTAAGGCAATCGCCATGCAGGAGCTTGGCCTCGAGCATCATCTTCATGAGCGGCGTTTGTCCGCCAATGTCGACCAGCTCGCTCATGAGGAAACGGCCGCTGGGCTTGAGATCGGCCAGCACTGGGGTCTTTTTGCCGATCCGGGTGAAATCGTCGATCGTCAGCTTCACATTGGCCGAATGGGCCATGGCCAGCAAATGGAGCACGGCATTGGTCGAGCCGCCCAGGGCGATGACCACGGCGATGGCGTTTTCGAAGGCTTCCTTCGTGAGGATATCCGACGGTCGGATGCCGCGCTTGATCAGCTCCATTACCGCCATGCCGGCCGCGCGGGCGTCCTGGGCCTTGGCGGGGGAGACGGCGTTTTGGGCGGAGGAATTTGGGAGCGACATGCCCAGCGCTTCGATCGCCGAGGCCATGGTATTCGCCGTGTACATGCCGCCGCAGGAGCCGGCGCCGGGGATGGCATTCTCTTCGATGAGCGCGAGTTCCTTGTCGTCGATCTGGCCATTGGCATGCGCGCCCACGGCTTCGAAGCAGGAAACGACATCCAGCTTCTTGCCCGCGATGCGCTCGGCCTGCTCCTTGCGCAGGCGTTTGCCGGCGAGGATGCCGGTGATGCAGCCCGGCAGGATGGTGCCGCCGTAGACGAAAATGCTCGGCCGATTCAGCCGGGCCAAAGCGATGATGCAGGCGGGCATATTTTTGTCGCAGCCGCCGATGGCCACGACGCCGTCAAAACCTTCGCAGCCCACCACGGTCTCGATGGAATCGGCGATCACTTCGCGCGAGACCAGGGAGTATTTCATGCCCTCCGTGCCCATGGAGATGCCGTCGGAAATGGTGATCGTATTGAAGATCACTGCCTTCGCGCCGGCAGTGTTCACGCCGGCTTCCGCCTGCCGCGCGAGCTGGTCGATGTGCATATTGCACGGCGTGACCATGCTCCAGGTGGAGGCGATGCCGATCTGCGACTTCTTGAAATCGTCCCGCGTGAACCCGACCGCGTGCAGCATGGCGCGGCTGGCTGCGCGTTCGGCTCCGTCGACCACCTCCGAGGACCATTTGCGGTGAAGCGAAGCGCCTTGGGCTTTGCCGGCGGCCTTCTTGCTCGTGGTGGGACGGGTGCTCGTGCTCATAAATCGCGAAAAAACGGGGCGTCACCGTAGCGACATCGCCCGGCGGACGCAAGATTCGCGCGACGGATTTGCGCGGGGAGCCCTGAGTGACTTGCGCAGACGTATATGACGGAAGTAGACGTTGCGTCCTCCGTGGCGATGGCGTCCAATGCGCGGCGTCGCCGCCCGGCGGCCCCACATGCCCCCGACCATGCGCAAGCTTCTTCTCATGACCATCGCCGTCGCTTCCACCGTTCATGCCGAAACGCCTGTCTGGGAATACCCCGCCGCGCCGCGCGGCGATGTGGTCGAGGACTACCATGGCGTCCAGGTGGCGGATCCCTATCGCTGGATGGAAGACCTCGACGCGCCGCGCGTCCAGGCCTGGGTGCAGGACGAAAACGCGCTGGCCGACAAATTCCTCAATAGCCTGCCGGAACGGAATCCCTTCCGCGATCGCCTCACTGCGCTGTGGAATTTCCCGCGCTTCGGCCTGCCTTTCAAGGAAGGGGGCCATTATTTCTTTACGAAGAATGATGGTCTGCAAAACCAGGCGGTCCTTTACACGCAAGCCTCGCTGGAGGCCGAACCGCGCGTGTTGCTTGATCCCAATACGCTTTCGGCCGACGGCACCCTGGCGCTTTCGGTTACCTCGGTCTCACCGGATGGCCGCTGGCTGGCCTACGGCATCTCCACTGCCGGTTCGGATTGGGTGGAATTCCGCGTGCGCGAAGTGGACACCGGCCAGGACACAAGTGATCACATCAAGTGGACGAAATTCTCCGATCCATCGTGGACGAAGGATTCGGCCGGCTTCTTCTACTCCCGCTTCCCGGCGCCGGATGAAAAGACGGCGAATGCCTCGACCTTTGGCGAGTTGGCCAATCAGCGGCTGTACTATCACAAGCTCGGCGTCCCGCAGGCTGAAGATCGGCTCATCGCCGAGCTGCCGGAGCAGCCCAAATGGTTCGTGAACGGCGGGGCCACGGAAGACGGGCGTTTTCTTCTGGTCGAATACGGCCGCGGCGACATGCCGAACACGCAGTTGAGCGTCGCCGATCTGCTCGATCCACAAAAGCCCGTCCTCACCGCGCCCATCGAGAAAGTTATCGATACTTGGGAGGCGCGAAACAGCGTCATCGGCAATACCGACAAGACCCTCATCGTTCTCACGGACCTCCACGCGCCCAAACGTCGCGTGGTGGAAATCGATCCGAAAAAGCCGGGCCAGGCCGATTGGAAAACCCTCATCCCGGAAGGGCCGGACACGATCGAGCACGCCCGCGTCATCGGCGGCAAGCTAGTCCTGCAGACCATGCACGACGCATCGAACCGCCTGCTCGTTTATGAAAAGGACGGCCGGCCCGCAGGCTCGATCGAGCTGCCCGGCATCGGTTCGGTGAGCGGCTTCACTGGCAAGGAAGACGAATCCGAGCTGTTCTACAGCTTCATGTCGTTCACGTACCCGACGTCGAACTTCCGCTACGATCTCGCGACGGGCAAAAGCCAGGTCTTCAACCGACCGCAGATGGCCTTCAATCCGGACGATTACGAGACCAAGCAGGTCTTCTATCCTTCGAAAGATGGCACGAAGATCCCGATGTTCATCACCGCCAAAAAAGGCGTGACGCTCAACGGCAACAACCCGACGCTGCTCTACGGCTACGGCGGATTCGACATCCCGCTCACGCCGCGCTTTTCCGTTTTGACCGTCGCTTGGATCGAAAAAGGCGGCGTCTATGCGCTGGCCAATCTCCGCGGGGGCGGGGAGTATGGCAAAGAATGGCACGAAGCCGGGACCAAGGAGCGGAAACAGAACGTCTTCAATGATTTCATCTCCGCCGCCGAATGGCTCACGACGCAGGGCTACACTTCCAAGGAAAAGCTGGCCATCAATGGCGGCTCCAACGGCGGCCTGCTCATCGGCGCGGTCACGAATCAGCGGCCCGAGTTATTTGCTGCGGCCATTCCGGAGGTGGGCGTCATGGACATGCTGCGCTTTCACAAGTTCACCATTGGCTATGCCTGGGTGAGTGACTACGGCTCCAGCGAAAACCCGTCGGAGTTCGCCGCCCTGCATGCCTACTCGCCCTTGCACTCGGTGAAAGCCGGCGCCCACTACCCGGCGATGTTGCTCATGACGGGAGACCATGACGACCGCGTTTTCCCGGCGCATACTTTCAAGTATACGGCCACCTTGCAGGATGCGGTCTACGACGGCCCGGGAGCCAAACCGGTCCTCGTGAGCATCGAGACGCGCGCAGGGCATGGTGCGGGGAAGCCGATCAGCAAGGTTATTCAGGAAACGGCCAACAAGCTGGCTTTTGCGGCGCACTTTACGGGGCTGGAAGTGAAGTAGAACAGCCGCGGAGGCCGCAAAAAAGCGCCCTCTCCGGGCGTGGGCTACAACAAAAGCAAGCTGCTACCAAAACCTCCACCATGGCTTCTTCTGCATCGGAATAAATTCGGTCCTGGTTGCCCTTTGTCCGTCGATCTCGACCTCTTCCGTCTTCACCGTGAAGGACTGCGAGTTCCCAAGTTTCACGCCAAAAGCCTCCACAAGGTAATCTGGATCTTTCATGCGTAGCTGTTGCTCTGTGGCATCCGTCTGAAAACGCCGGTAGGTTTTCGGAAGTAGATCTTTGAGATCCTCCGGCTTCCATCGCTGGCCGCGCATCTCCTTGGGCCTTTGGATGTCGAATTCTGGTGACGCATGCTTCCATTTGCGATTTTTGTCGCGAAGCACGCGCATTGGAATGTAACCAATTCCTTCGCACCCCGCGTCAGGATGAGCATCAATGATCGGGACCAAGTCATCAGGGCGATCTCTTGCCGTTTCGAAGGCTTCTTTGCCACAGAAGATGATCCATTTGCGCCAATCCATGAAACCATCATCCGAACAAAATCCGGTGTATAAATAGGCCACGCCCCAGAGCTCTCGGGAGTACAGCTCCCAATAGCGAATGCTCACGGTTCGTTCGAATTCGAGCACCTCCTTCTCTGAGAGCCGGTTAAGGCGTTCGTAAAGCTTGCGTTCCTGCTCTTCTGCCGAGGGGGCCTGGGTCTCTTCGATGATCTGCCAGAATTTTATATCATCCATGCGTAGCTTTTCTGCTTCGGGCTCGGAGATTCGCACACCTGCACACGCCAGACAAGATCCGAGGCCCTTCGTCAAAGCACCTCTCCATAATCCGCGCAAAGTCGGCGGCAACGCACATGGGCGAACGCTCCATTCATTCTCGCCATTTTCCCGCAGACATTCCGTTTCTCGCCGGCTCCAATTTTCGGGAAGGCGCCGGGTTGTCTCGGGCGTGACCTGCACTGTCATCCTCCCATGAACTTCCCGGTCCCACCGTCCGCAAGAAAAGTCCCATCTATTGCCCTTGGTTGGCTGCTCTGCATCCTGGCCTTCGGCAGCGTGGAGCGCGCGCAATCTGAGACCGTTGCCGACGCGGCCGCGGCGAAGGAAACGGAGGCGTCGGCGAATCATGCGGTTCCGGCTCCGGCACGTCCTCGCAGCTACGCCTTTGATGGTCAGATCTCCCGCGAGATTCTGGAAAACTACCTTTCCCGGTCCATTACCTTCACCGAATTGCTCCACGACGACCTCAGCCAGCCGAGGAACAGCCGTGGAGTCGATCCGCATGACAACATCCGGTTGATCATCGATTGCGGCGCCAAATTTATCGGCCGGGCGGTGATGGTTTGGGGCCGGGAGAAGGAACTTCCGGCTTTTCTGCAAACCGCCAAGCCCTTCGCCGAGGCGCTTCATCGGGCCGATCCCGAGATCATACTGCAAGCCGCCGCGTTTGAAATCGTCACGCCGGGCGTGGAAGCGATCGCCATTCCGGAGCGGGTTTTCCAGGCTTTCGGGCTGCCGCCCGAGGCGCGCAATTTCCGTTATCAGGACATGCTTTACACCAGCGGAAAATTTGTGGGGCACTGGGGTCGCGGCTCTGTTCCCGATATGAGTCGGCTAGAGACCCGATTGTGGTTCTACCATCTGGCGTCGAGTTACATCGATATCGGGATCGAAGCCATTCATTTTGGCCAGGTGGGGCTCATGGATCAAAATGATCCGCATCACGCCGGCTGGATCGATATGCTAGATCACGTTCGGGCCTATGCCCACGCTCACGCCCGGCGGCATCTGCTGCTCTGTGATGCGCACACTCCCACCGGAGGCTATGTCGAGGACGGCAAGCTGCTCTTCGATATTCACGCCTTTCCGCTCCGGATTGCCCCTGTCTCAGATTCGCCCTTCGACGGCGTGCTTCAGGTTGGTTATGCCGACTCCATTTTCCAGCGGAGCAAAGGCGGCCTGACTCCCAGCGGTTGGTCTTGCGACCATCTGCCCTATCTCGTCGAGTTCGATAATTTCGGACGGCGCGATCCCGGTTACCCCAGCAAACCGCCATTTATCTGGGGTTGGGACGAAATTACCTGGCTGGCGTTGTTACCCGAGGAAAAGCGCAATGCCTGGGTGCGCTACGCGTGGAAATGGCTGAAAGAAACAGATCCGGCGGGTCACCTGGAGATGCCTGGAGGCAGAATCCTGAGCCCGGGAAAACCGGATGAACCTCATTGGTTCTGGCCAAACACCCGCAGCGCCGCCTGC
>FTCV01002480.1_pt1 | contig 32158 bp, 19 predicted proteins | sample 1639691 | NCBI WGS metagenome assembly FTCV01 (sample SAMEA3914864, study PRJEB12502) | metagenome | biome: forest; material: soil | place: USA | collected 2012-03-12 | depth 0.3 m
CCTGACACGCGGAGAGTCCCAGGGGCCGGCTTGTTGAAGGCCGGTAACATCCCGGGGAGACCCCGCGGCGAAAAGGAAAGCAAAACGAGTTCCCTGTGAACTGACGTAGAATAGAATCTCCCAGTAATCTGTAACAGTTCCCGAACTGTCGCAGACTGCTGGGTCTCGTGGTGAAACGAGGCGACCGGGATTGGGCGGCTGTTTTGCAGCGTTCGGCGGCGGCGCCGCTGGCGCGGCGCACTCGACGAAGGCGCTGAGTGACAGCGCGCGATCCCGGTGAATCCTGCTCAGCGAGACACGTTTCAGGCGCTGTTGCCAGAGTCTGAATGATGTTTCCTCTTTCGTTGATCACGGGTGGAGAATTACATTGCTAGCTAAAGAGATAAAGCGGATTTAGGGTAACAGACATGGGTATAGTTGTCTCGCGCGGACCTGGCCTGCAAACTTACCTCCCCCATCCCGCAGATACCCGCCTGTGGCAGAACCTGCTCCCGGTGGCGACCGAGACGATCCCGAGAGGTGTGACGGACCGAGGCGTTTTGGTGACGCATCAGCCTCCGCTGCGGATTTCGCGGCGGCTGCCCCATGGGGAGATCGGCGAAATGAGCAAAATGGGCCCAGATCGAGCGCATGTCGAAGGGGCCGGACAAGAGCTGCGCAATAGCTGGGTTGCGCCGGATGGCGTGGGCAATCATCTGCTGGCCATCGATCTGAAACCGGAAAACGTGCTCCGCGACACAGACGGGCGGCCGCTGCTGACCGATGCCGTACTTACGCCAATTACGGCCGAGGTGGTTGCCGGAAATCGGCAACTGGAGAAGTACGCGCCGCAGCAGCTGGAAAGGCAATTTGGCGCCGCGTAGCGCTTTCGAGGGATGTATTTTCTGCTCGATTGAGTCAATGAAAGCACGGCCCGCTGCGCTCGCCGCCGGAGTTTTCCCGCTTGCCGTTCCTTCCCTGAAAGCCCATGGTGCGCGCCCATGATCGTCACGACCGCGCAACTCTATCAGGTCGCTTACGGAAAATTTGCCGTTGGCGCCTACAATATCAATAATGCTGAACAGACCATGGGTCTGTTTCGCGGATGCATTGACAGCCAGTCGCCGTTTATCATCCAGATTTCCAAAGGGGCGCGGAAATATACGGAGAAGCGCATGCTCGAGGCCATCATTCGCAGCGCGGCGGAGATTTTTCCGGATGCGGTTTTTGCCGTCCATCTCGATCACGGCGACGAAGAGACCTGCTACGATTGCATCGACTCGGGCTTCTATTCGAGCGTGATGATCGACGCTTCCCACGAGGAATTCGAGCAGAACATCGCCATCACCAAGCGCGTCGTCGACCGGGCGCACGCCCGGGGCATCAGCGTCGAGGCGGAACTCGGCATGCTCGGCGGCGTGGAGGAGGATATCGCGGTGGACGAGCATCACGCCTGTCTCACCAATCCCGATGAGGCGGTGGAATTCATCCGGCGCACGGGTTGTGACTCGCTGGCTGCGGCCATCGGCACGAGCCACGGGGCTTACAAATTCAAGGGCCAGCAGTCCTTGCATTTCGACGTGATGGAGAAGATTTCGGCCAATATCAAGGCGGCTGGGCTGCCTCCGACGCCCATCGTCATGCATGGCTCTTCGAGCGTGCCGCAGGAGGAAGTCCTGCGCATCAATGCGGCCGGCGGCAAGCTGGACCCGAGCGCGCGCGGCGTGAACGAAGAAGAATATCTGCCGGCCGCCCGACTCGGCGTCACGAAGGTGAATATCGACACCGACGGACGGCTCGTCTGGACACGCGTGCATCGCGAATTCTTCCACAACAAGCCCGCTGAATTTGATTTCCGTCCTCCGGGCAAGGTCTTCATGGACGAGTACGCAAAATTCATCGCGCACAAGAACGAGAAGCTCGGCTCCGCCGGCACGCTTTCCGCCGTGCGCGCGGCCATTGTCGGCGCGGAGGATGCGTCCGCCACGGTGGCGCTGGTTTAACTCGCGGAGTTCAATTGCCTATGAAATCGATCCTTCTCGGATGTGTGGCGGCGCTGGCGCTCTCGGGTATCAGCTACGCTTCGGCGCCTGACTTAACGGTCGATAAGGCGGCGGCGCTCGCCCAAAAGGAATTGAAAGACCACGGCCTGGAGGGCCGTGTGTTCATCACGTCTTGCGCCATCGAGGTCAGTGGGATCGTAAAGGGCGACCGGCACTGGGTGGCGATGTACTCCGAGGCGATCCCGGGCGATGACCAGAAAAAGGAAGTCGGTCTGCGCATCAATATGAATGGCGACGTCATTCACTTGGTGCAGGGGCCGGGGGATGTGGAGCACCTGCGGAATCACTACACACGGTCTGACCGGCCGAGCATTCTGGACTTGAAGCGTTAAGGGCCCGTAAATAAATAAGGGTCACAATCTGGCTTGTCCTTTTGGCTGCTGGCGGCGTTGCTCCTCAGTCACGTATCGCACCGGATATGCTCCTTCGTCGCGCCTTGCCAACAGCCAAAAATCCTGCGCCATATTGCGACCCTTATTTATTTACGAGCCCTAAGCGAAGGGTCAGCCGTGCAGGCGAAGGCAAGTTCGACGAGCCGTCGGGTTGATTTAGATTCGGCGGCGAGCCGATTTCGGCGATGAAAACCGCAGGTGCAGCGAAAGTGATGGTGCATCGGGTGGCGCATCACTTTCATTTCTTCCATTTGTTTCGGCTGGCGTTCGTCGTCGTTCTGCTGGGCGGCCTGGCGTTTTTGCTCTGGCGCTGGGCGCGTCGCCTCGACCTGGCCGCCATCGAGCGCATCGTGAGGTGGCGTTTTCCCGCAACGCCCCGCATTCAAACGAGCGAACTGGCTGCCCTGCTGAAATCGAATGCCGCTGCGCCAACCCTCCTTGATGTCCGACCGCAGAAGGAATTTTCCGTGGGCCATCTGGCCGGGGCGCGGCAGGTGAATCCCGCTGCCCGCGCGGAAGAGTGCGGCTTGGCCCTGGATCGGACCGCGCCTATCGTGACCTACTGTTCCGTGGGTTATCGCTCGGCGGCGCTGGCCGAACGGCTGCGTCGGGCGGGCTATACCAACGTGCGCAATCTCGAGGGCTCCATCTTCCGCTGGGCCAATGAAAATCGACCCATGGTCAATGCTGCCGGCAGCGAGACGCGCCTTGTGCATCCGTACAGCCGGTTCTGGAGCCGCCTCGTCGCGCCGGAACATCGCGGACCGGTGGATTGATTCCTGCCGAGGCGCCGGCAATACTTTTTCGACCCATGATCGAGCGAATCGAACTGCTGGCTCCGGCCAAGATCAACCTGACGCTGGAAGTCAAAGGCCGCCGGCCCGACGGCTTCCATGAAATCGAGAGCCTCATGGCGCCGATTTCCGTCTACGACCGGATTGGAATCGAACGCCACGACGGCGGCGAACTCGTTTTTGAGTGTAGCGATCCATCGTTGCCCACGGACGATGGCAATCTGGCCGTGAAAGCGGCGAAGTTATTTTGCGGCCGATTTGGCATCGCCCCAAGCCTGGAGATTTCGCTGGTCAAGCATATCCCACATGGGGCGGGATTGGGCGGCGGGAGTAGTAATGCGGCTGCGGTGTTGCTCGGGTTGAACGCGTTTTTTCAGACTGGACATTCCAGTCAAATCCTCGCGGAGTTGGCTGCGGAACTGGGTTCGGACATCCCATTTTTCATCTACCGCTCCGCAGCGGTGATTCGCGGGCGAGGGGAAATCGTTGAGCCGGTGAGTTTTCCGCACCGGCTGCCTTTGTTGCTGCTCAAGCCGCAATTTGGCGTGCCCACGCCGTGGGCCTATTCGCGCTGGCGGGATTCGCGTCCGATTCCAGGCATACCCTACGAACGGCAGACGTTACCCTGGGGAGCGCTGGTCAACGACCTGGAACGGCCCGTTTTTGAAAAGCACCTCCTCCTCGCCGAGCTCAAATCGTGGCTTCTCGGCCAGCCGGAAGTCGCCGGCGCGCTCATGTCGGGTTCGGGCGCGACGGTTTTCGCCGTGCTGCGGGAGATGGTGCAGGGGCCGGCCTTGGCGGAGCGCGTCACGCAGGAATTTGGAACCGAGCTTTGGTCCCATCTCTGCGAGACGACGGCGTCCTGATCCGTCGTCCCCAAGCCTCCGGCCTCAGGGAAAAATGTCGTCGAGCTTGCGGGCGAGGTTTTGCGGGCCCGTGACCCGGAGTCGGCCGGTGAGGTAGGCGCGGATTCCACCCAGTTCGCCATTCGAGAGGCTCACCCAGTCGCGGCCGCTGCAGGCAAAGGTCACGTCGGGCTTTTCCACCGAGCCTTTGCCCATCGTGCAGGCGCCGTCCTTGACGACGATCCACCAGTCGCCGCCCTGCGGTTCGTGAAAATGGAATTGGTAGCGCAAGGACAGCCCCTTGGCGCGATCGGCCCGGAAGGCTTTGTGCATCGACTCGAAGACGTCGGCCGGGGTGCGGTCGGAGTGATCTTGCGCGGCGGGCGAGGCGGAAGGGCTTTCGGCTTCTGCGAACGCAGCCAGACTGAGCGCCGCCAGGACTGCGGCAAGGGTGGAAAGTCGGAAACAGTGCGACATTGGGCGCTTTGCCGCCGCACCGTAGGGGCCGGGGTGGCGGTCGTCAACTCACACAGACGACCAAACCCGCGGCCAGTTGCGAAAACTTGAATTGCAGAAGAGCATTATGCCCAAACAGAGACCACGCTTTTTCCAGTGATGCCGACCCGTGTCTTCTGGAACTGTTGTCTTTCCCCCGCATATGGGCAGAATCTTTCGCCTTCGACCCCAGAACGCCGGCTTCTCGGCCGAAAATCCGAACCCGATGGTTTGGGCGCGCTCTGGGCAAGTCTGCTTCCACTGATCCCTCCTGCCGCCGTCAGCCGCCAATTTTCATACCACCGCCATGGATAACGACGACTCCTCCCTTCTGGAAACCACCCACATCGAGGAGAATCCGGAGGCGCGAGAGAGTGGCCATGGATCCGCATATGCTGTGGACGCTGTGGCTTCTGCGGGAACGAATGGCGCTTCGAATGGCCCCTCAAATGGGGCCGAGGCGCGCGAAAACGAGCGGGCCGGCCGAATCCTCGAGGCGATGCAAGCGTTCCGGAACGGCGATTTCTCCGTGCGGTTGCCTGGGGATTGGACGGGCGTGTTCGGCAAGATCGCCGATGCCTTTAATGATGTGCTGACGATGAATCAGCGGCGGTTTCTGGAAACGACGCGCGTCTGCCGGCTCGTCGGCAAGGAAGGAAAGCTGAAGCAACGTATGCGGGTCTCGGGGTTGGTTGGCGGGTGGTCTGACGAGGTCGATTCGCTCAATCGGCTCGTCGACGACCTGGTCTGGCCGACGACGGAAGTGACTCGCACCATTGGCGCGGTGGCGAAGGGCGACCTGGGCCAATCCATGGCGCTCGATGTGGATGGCCGTCCGCTCGAGGGTGAGTTCCTAAAATCTGCCCAATTGGTAAATCGAATGATTGATCAGCTTTCGGTTTTTACCTCGGAAGTGACTCGCGTGGCGCGTGAGGTCGGCACCGAGGGCAAACTCGGCGGCCAGGCCCAGGTGCAAGGGGTCTCCGGCGTGTGGAAAGATCTCACGGAGAGCGTGAACCAGATGGCCGGCAACCTGACCGCCCAGGTGCGAAATATCGCCGACGTGACCATCGCGGTGGCCAATGGCGACTTGTCGAAGAAGATCACCGTCGATGTGCGCGGCGAGATTTTGCAGTTGAAGGAAGCCATCAATACGATGGTCGACCAGCTGCGTTCTTTCGCTTCGGAAGTGACCCGTGTGGCGCGCGAGGTCGGCACTGAAGGGCGACTGGGCGGTCAGGCGGTGGTGCCCGGCGTGGCCGGCACCTGGAAGGATCTCACGGACTCGGTCAACGCCATGGCCTCAAATCTCACGGCGCAGGTGCGTAACATTGCGGCCGTGACCACGGCCGTGGCGCGCGGCGACTTGTCGCGCAAGATCACGGTGGACGTGAAGGGCGAAATCCTGGAACTGAAAGAGACGATCAACACCATGGTCGACCAGCTGAACGCCTTTGCCGCCGAAGTGACTCGAGTGGCGCGCGAAGTCGGCACGGAAGGCAAACTTGGAGGCCAGGCGCAAGTTTCCGGCGTGGCTGGCACCTGGAAGGATTTGACCGATAACGTCAACTCGATGGCGTCGAACCTGACAGGCCAGGTGCGTAACATCGCCGACGTGGCCACGGCCATTGCACGCGGCGACTTGTCGCGCAAAATCACGGTGGACGTGAAAGGGGAAATCCTGGAGTTGAAGAATACCATCAATACGATGGTCGATCAGTTGAACGCTTTCGCTTCGGAAGTAACGCGCGTGGCGCGTGAAGTCGGCACGGAAGGCAAGCTGGGCGGCCAGGCCATCGTGCCCGGCGTCGGCGGCACGTGGAAGGATCTGACGGATAACGTGAATTCCATGGCCTCGAACCTGACTGGCCAGGTGCGTAACATCGCCGACGTGGCCACGGCCATTGCCAAGGGCGACCTTTCGCGCAAGATCACCGTCGAGGTGAAGGGTGAGATCATGGAGTTGAAGAACACCATCAACACCATGGTGGATCGGCTCAACGCCTTCGCATCGGAAGTGAGCCGCGTGGCGCGCGAGGTCGGCACGGAAGGAAAGTTGGGCGGCCAGGCTGAAGTGCAGGGCGTGGCCGGCACGTGGAAGGGCCTGACGGATAACGTGAATTTCATGGCCAACAACCTCACGGCGCAGGTGCGTAACATCGCCGACGTGGCGACGGCCATCGCCCGCGGGGACTTGTCGAGAAAGATTACAGTGGACGTGAAAGGGGAGATCCTGGAGCTGAAGAATACCATCAATACGATGGTGGACCGGCTCAATGCCTTCGCATCGGAAGTGAGCCGCGTGGCGCGCGAAGTCGGCACGGAAGGCAAGCTGGGCGGCCAGGCGGAGGTGGGTGGCGTGGCCGGCACATGGAAAGACCTGACGGATAACGTGAACTCGATGGCCTCGAACCTCACTGCGCAGGTGCGTAACATCGCCGATGTAGCCACAGCGGTGGCCAATGGCGACTTGTCCAAGAAAATCACGGTGGACGTGAAAGGGGAGATCCTGGAGCTGAAAAACACCATCAACACGATGGTCGATCAGCTCAACGGCTTCGCCTCGGAAGTGACGCGCGTGGCGCGCGAGGTCGGCACGGAAGGCAAGCTCGGCGGCCAGGCGCAGGTCCGCGGCGTGGCTGGCACCTGGAAGGATCTGACGGATAACGTGAACTCCATGGCCTCGAACCTGACGGCACAGGTGCGTAACATCGCCGACGTGGCCACGGCCATCGCCAAGGGCGACCTTTCCCGCAAAATCACCGTAGAAGTGAAGGGCGAAATTCTCCAGCTGAAGGAAACGATCAACACGATGGTCGATCAGCTCAATGCTTTCGGCGCGGAAGTCACGCGTGTCGCACGCGAGGTTGGCACAGAAGGCAAGCTCGGCGGCCAGGCCGAGGTGCAGGGCGTCGCCGGCATTTGGAAAGATCTGACGGATAACGTAAATTTCATGGCGTCGAACCTGACGTCGCAGGTGCGCAACATCGCTGACGTGACGACGGCGGTGGCGCGGGGCGACTTGTCGCGCAAGATCACGGTGGACGTGAAGGGCGAAATTCTGGAGCTGAAAAACACGATCAACACGATGGTCGATCAGCTCAACGCCTTCGCCTCGGAAGTCAGCCGTGTGGCGCGTGAAGTCGGCACGGAAGGCAAGCTCGGCGGTCAGGCGCAGGTGCCGGGCGTCGGCGGCACGTGGAAGGATCTAACGGATAACGTGAACTCCATGGCTTCAAACCTTACGGCGCAGGTGCGTAACATCGCCGAGGTGACGATCGCCGTGGCCAACGGCGACTTGTCGAAGAAGATTACCGTGGACGTGCGTGGTGAAATTTTGGAGCTGAAGGAAACGATCAATACCATGGTCGACCAGCTGCGCTCATTCGCCGCCGAAGTGACACGCGTGGCGCGCGAGGTCGGCACGGAAGGCAAGCTGGGCGGTCAAGCGCAGGTGCCTGGCGTCGCCGGCACCTGGAAGGATTTGACAGATAACGTCAACTCCATGGCCTCGAACCTCACCGGCCAAGTGCGGAACATCGCCGACGTGGCGACGGCCATCGCCCGCGGCGACTTGTCGCGCAAGATCACGGTCGACGTGAAGGGCGAGATTTTGCAGTTGAAGGAAACGATCAACACCATGGTCGATCAGCTCGGGGCCTTCGCTTCGGAAGTGACACGCGTGGCGCGCGAAGTCGGAACGGAAGGCAAGCTGGGTGGCCAGGCCCAGGTGCCTGGCGTGGCCGGCACGTGGAAGGATCTCACGGACAACGTGAATTCCATGGCGTCGAACCTTACCGCGCAGGTGCGTAACATTGCCGAGGTCACGATTGCGGTGGCCAATGGCGACTTGTCCAAGAAGATCACGGTGGACGTGCGCGGCGAAATTTTGCAGTTGAAGGAAACGATCAATACCATGGTCGATCAGCTGCGTTCCTTCGCCTCCGAGGTGACGCGTGTCGCGCGTGAGGTCGGCACCGAAGGCCGTCTGGGTGGACAGGCCGTCGTGCCTGGGGTCGCCGGCACGTGGAAGGATCTGACGGATAACGTGAACTCGATGGCGTCGAACCTTACCGCGCAGGTGCGTAACATCGCCGACGTAGCCACGGCCATCGCCAAGGGCGACCTTTCCCGCAAGATCACTGTGGAGGTGAAAGGCGAAATCCTGGAGCTGAAAAACACCATCAACACCATGGTGGACCAGCTCAATGCCTTCGCCTCCGAAGTCAGTCGCGTGGCGCGTGAGGTCGGCACGGAAGGCAAGCTTGGCGGCCAGGCCCAGGTGCCCGGCGTAGCCGGCACGTGGAAGGATCTCACAGACAACGTGAACTCGATGGCTTCGAACCTCACCGCGCAGGTGCGGAACATCGCCGAGGTGACCATCGCCGTGGCCAATGGCGACCTTTCCCGTAAAATCACCGTGGACGTGCGCGGCGAGATCATGCAGCTCAAGGAAACGATCAATACCATGGTCGAGCAGTTGCGTTCCTTTGCTTCCGAAGTCACTCGCGTGGCCCGCGAGGTCGGCACCGAAGGCCGGCTTGGCGTGCAGGCGGTCGTGCCCGGCGTGGCCGGCACGTGGAAAGATCTCACCGACTCCGTCAACGCGATGGGCGCAAACCTCACGGCGCAGGTCCGCAACATCGCCGAAGTGACCACGGCGGTGGCGCGCGGCGACTTGTCGCGCAAGATCACGGTGGACGTGAAAGGAGAGATCCTGGAGTTGAAAAACACCATCAACACGATGGTGGATCAGCTGAACGCCTTCGCCGCCGAAGTGACGCGTGTCGCACGCGAAGTCGGCACGGAAGGCAAGCTTGGCGGTCAGGCCCAGGTTTCCGGCGTGGCCGGCACGTGGAAGGATCTCACCGACTCCGTCAACGTCATGGCGGCCAACCTTACCGACCAGGTGCGCGGCATTGTGAAAGTCGTGACCGCGGTGGCCAATGGCAACCTGCGCCAGCGCCTCACCGTACAGGCCAAAGGCGAGGTCGCGGCGCTCGCCGAGACGATCAATAACATGACCGACACCCTGGCGACCTTCGCCGACCAGGTGACAAACGTCGCACGCGAGGTCGGCGTGGAAGGCCGGCTCGGCGGCCAAGCCAACGTGCCCGGCGCCGCCGGCACGTGGAAGGATCTCACCGGCAACGTGAACCTCCTCGCGGCCAACCTCACGACCCAGGTGCGCGCCATCGCCGAGGTGGCGACAGCCGTAACGAAAGGTGACTTGACCCGATCCATCCAGGTTGAGACCCGCGGCGAGGTGGCCGAGCTGAAGGACAACATCAATACGATGATCGACAACCTCCGTGTGACCACGGAGCGCAATCAGGAGCAGGACTGGCTCAAGACGAACCTCGCGCGCTTCACCCGCATGCTTCAGGGCCAGCGCGATCTCTTTGCCGTGGGCGAGACGCTTCTGTCTGAGCTCGCGCCGCTCGTCGATGCCCAGCAGGGCACCGTCTACCAGATGGCCACGAGCGAGGATGGCGTTCCCGCCCTGCGCTTGCTCGCCGGCTACGCCCGCAGCGCCGGTCGGACGGACCGCATCGGCGTGGGTGAAGGGCTTGTGGGCCAGTGCGCGAGGGAACGCCAGCGCATCCTACTTACCGATGTTCCGCCGGGCTATGCGCCGGTGACTTCGAGCCTGGGCCAGGCTCTGCCGGTGAACATCGTCGTGCTGCCGGTGCTCTTCGAAGGCGAAACTAAGGCGGTGATTGAGCTGGCCTCGCTCCACTCCTTTACCGTTGGTCATTTGAACTTCCTCGAGCAGCTCACGCAATCCATCGGCGTCGTGCTCAACACCATTGAGGCGACGATGCGGACGGAGAATCTGTTGCTGCAAAGCCAGCAGCTTACCGCCGAACTGCAGTCCGGCCAAAAGGAACTCCAGCAAACCAACGAAGAGCTGGAACAAAAAGCCAAGGAACTTGCGGAGCAGAACGCGGAGGTCGAGCGCAAGAACCAGGAAATCGAGCAGGCCCGGCGTGCGCTCGAAGAGAAGGCCGCCGAACTCGCGCTCACTTCCAAGTACAAGTCGGAGTTTCTGGCGAATATGTCCCACGAGCTCCGTACGCCGCTCAATTCGATCCTCATTCTCGGCCAGCAGCTTTCGGAAAATAACAGCGGCAATCTTTCCGGGCGCCAGGTTGACTTCGCGAAAAACATCTACTCGGCCGGGTCGGATTTGTTGAATCTCATCAACGACATTCTCGACCTGTCCAAGATCGAGTCCGGCACGGTGGCCGTCGAGGCCGAGGAGATTACCTTTGGCTCTCTGCGCGAAGCGGTGGAGCGGAACTTCCGGCACATCGCGGAAAACAAGAATCTGCCCTTCAATCTCGATTTCGATTCGGCGTTGCCGCGGAGTTTCACGACCGATCCGAAGCGGCTGCAACAAATCATCAAGAACCTGCTCTCGAACGCCTTCAAGTTCACGGCGCACGGGGCGGTCAGCATCGCGGTCAAACCGGTGGCCGGCGGTTGGAGCGCAGGGCATCCGGTGCTAAAACGTTCCGGCAGCGTGATATCCCTGGCCATCAGTGACACCGGCATCGGCATCGCGCCGGAGAAGCAGCGCCTCATTTTCGAAGCCTTTCAGCAGGCCGATGCCGGCACCTCGCGCAAATACGGCGGCACGGGATTGGGCCTGGCGATTTCCCGCGAGCTGGCCACGCTGCTCGGCGGTGAAATCCGGCTCGTCAGCGTGCCGGGCGAGGGGAGCACATTTACGCTGTATTTGCCGCTGCACTATACCGGACCGGCCACCGGCGGGGCGGCGCCTTCGGGTTCGCTCACGTCCCGGACGGGGGCGTCGATCGCGACGGCCTTACCCCCAGCGATCGCTGTGGCGGCGGCCGCGCGGGAGGAAGCCGTCGAGGACGATCGCGAACATATTCAGGAGGGAGATCCCGTACTGCTGGTCGTGGAAGACGATCCGCACTATGCGCGGGTGCTCCTCGGCTTGGCGCGGGACAAGGGCTTCAAGGGACTCGCCGCCGTCCGCGGGCAACAGGCGCTCTCACTCGCCCGCCAATATCTGCCGACCGCGATCACGCTCGATATCTTCCTGCCGGATATGCTCGGCTGGACGGTGCTGAACAATCTCAAGCTCGACCCCGCGACCCGGCACATCCCGGTTCAAATTATCTCCCTGGAAGAGGAGCGCCAGCACGGCCTCTCGCGCGGCGCCTTTTCCTACATGGTAAAACCCGCGACCACCGAGGATCTCGAGATCGCCTTCGACCGCATCAAGACCTTCTCCGCGCCGCGCCAGAAGCGGCTCCTCGTGGTCGAGGATAACGAGATCGAAAGCCACAGCATCGTGGAATTGCTCGGCCATTCCGATATCGAGATCACCACGGTCTCGACGGGAAAAGAAGCCCTGGAACTGCTTCTCGACGCGCCCTTCGACTGCTGTGTCCTCGATCTGCGGTTGCCGGACATGACCGGCTTCGAGTTGCTCGACGAGATCCACTCCGAAGTCAGTCTTCGAGAGGTGCCGATCGTGGTCTTCACCGGAAAGGAGCTTTCCGGCGAGGAGGAAAAGCGGCTAAAGGCCGTGGCTAAGAGCATCGTGCTCAAGGATGTGCAGTCCCCGGAGCGACTGCTCGACGAAACCGCGCTCTTCCTGCATCGGGTCATCGCGGAATTGCCGGAATCGAAGCAAAGGATGCTGGAGCGCCTGAACGAATCCAACGAAGCCCTTCGCGGACGCAAGGTCCTCGTGGTCGATGACGATGCGCGCAATATTTTCGCCCTCTCCACGGTCCTGGAGAACCAGGAAATGGAAGTGCTCAGCGCCACAAACGGCCGCCAAGCCATCGAAATCATCACGCAGACCCCCGAGCTCTCCATCGTCCTCATGGACATTATGATGCCCGAGATGGATGGCTACCAGACGATGCGCGAAATCCGTCGCCACGCAGAGTTTCGAGCGCTGCCCATCCTCGCCCTCACGGCCAAGGCCATGAAAGGCGACCGTGAAAAGTGCCTTGAAGCCGGGGCCAGCGATTACATCGCCAAGCCGGTAAATACCGACCAACTACTTTCCCTGCTCCGCGTTTGGTTGCATCGCTGAAGGCGGGCGGTCAAGCTGGTCCGGAAGAACCATCTACCGAATACCTGCCCGTGTTGGACAGCCGCCCCATCGATTTAGCCGAGCTGAATCCGCACTCCTGCGGCATGGCGACAATTTGCTGCGCCCGCAGTCCGTCGGGCGGCGTGGCCCGATTACGGCTAGTTTAACGAGAGTTTTCCCGACTCCATGGCCAAGCCGGTTTCCATATTGCTGGTCGACGACGAAGAGAGAAATCTCGTCGCGCTGGAGAGCATCCTGGACTCGCCGGAGTATCGGCTCGTCAAGGCGCGCACCGCCGACGAGGCGCTCATCGCGCTGATGAACAATGAATTCGCCGCCATGGTGCTGGATATCCAGATGCCCGACCTGAGCGGCATCGAGCTGGCCAAGCTCATCAAGCAGCGCAAGAAGACCCAACACATCCCCATCATTTTCCTCACGGCCTACTACCAGGAGGAAGAGCACGTGGTCCTGGGGTATGACGTAGGCGCAGTCGACTATCTCACGAAGCCCGCGAACCCCTCGGTGCTGCGCAGCAAGGTGAGTGTTTTCGTCGACCTCTTTCGCAAGACGCGGGCGCTCGCGGAAATCAACTCGGCAATGGCGGACGAAATCATCGAGCGGCAGCGTGCTGAGCAGCGCTTTCGCATGGTCGTCGAGTCGGCGCCCAATGCCATGGTTGTCGTCAACCGGGAAGGCTTTATTACGCTGGCCAATATGCAGGCGGAGCTGCTCTTTGGCTACCGCCGCGAGGAGCTGATCGAGCAGCCCGCGGATATCCTGGTGCCGGCGGAGTTTTCCCTCGTGCCGGGCGAGGTGACGCTGAAGCAGGTCGAGTCCGAGGCGCCGCGGCCGGGTCGCGAGGTGGTGGGCCGGCGGAAGGATGGCACGGAGGTGCCCATTGAGATCGGTCTCAATCCCATTCTCGGGCCCGATGGCAATTCCATCCTGGCCTCGATCGTCGACATCACTGAGCGCAAGGCCGCCGAGGCGAAGCTGCGCGCGGCTAATGCCGAGCTGGCGGCAAAGAATGCCGAGCTGCAGCGCCAGGCCGAAGAGCGTGTGCGCCGGATCCGCGCGGAGGCGGCGCAGGCCGAGGCGGAGGCGGCGCGCGAACGGTCGACCTTTCTCGCTGAGGCCAGCAGCATTCTGGCGGCTTCGTTTAACTATCACCAGACCCTCCAGGCATTTGTCCGGCTTTTCGTGCCGAAGCTGGCCGACTGCTGCGTCATCGACGTGGTCCATGAAGACGGCATCTTCAGCCCGCTCGCCGTCGCGCACCGCGACTCCCACATGGAGGAAGAGATGGTCAAGTATCGCCGCAATTTCCCCATGGATCTCAACCGGAACGATGGCTTGGGCGCGGTGCTGAAGAATGGGAGCACGCTCGTCTGCCCGGAATTCCCGCTGCCCGCGCGGACCGAAGGCGAGCCGGCAAAAAACCGGAACGATGAAGCCTTCAATCCGTCTCCGGAAGAAACCCACGAACTGCGGGAACTCGGCATCAAGAGCTTCATGGTCATCCCGCTCAAGGCCCGTGGGAAGGTGCTCGGCAGCCTGACCTTTTTCAGCACGGGCTCGCGACGCTATCGGGAGGGCGATGTCCCGCTGGGTAAGGAACTCGCCGAGCGCGCCGGCCTGGCGCTGGACAATGCCCGGCTCTACCTCGACGCTGGCGCCGCGCGGGAAGCCGCAGAGGCGGCAAATGCCGCCAAGGATCGCTTTCTCGCCATGCTCTCGCATGAGCTGCGCACCCCCCTTTCACCGGTGCTCCACTCCGTCACCCTGCTGGAAGGCGAGGCCGAGACGACCGGCTCGGCGCGCGAGGCGCTGGCCACCATCCGCCGCAATGTGCAGTTGGAGGCGCGGCTCATCGACGATCTGCTCGATCTGGCCCGGATCCGCAATGCCAAGCTCCAGTTGCATCGCGAGCCGGCGGATGCGCACGATTTGCTCCACCGGACGCTGGAGATCTGCCAGGCCGAAGTGCGTTCCCGGCGCCTGCAAGTGAAGCTGGATCTCGCGGCTACGCAGACCCGGCTGCATGCCGACCCTGCGCGCATTCAGCAGATCTTTTGGAACATCATCACGAATGCGCTGAAATTCAGCCCGACGGGGGCGGAATTGCACATCGCGACCTTCAATGGACCGAAGGATTCACTGCATATCGAGATGACCGACCAGGGCCGCGGCATCGCTCCGGAAAAGCTGGAGCGGATCTTCGACGCCTTCGAGCAGGCTGAGGGGCATCGCCAGAGCGGCCTGGGCCTCGGCCTGGCCATTTGCCGGGCGCTCGTGGGTCTGCACGGCGGCTCCATCGAGGCGCGCAGCGAGGGCCTGGGGCATGGCGCGACATTTGTCATCACCCTGCCGCTGGCCACCGGCGCCGAGCTGGAAGCGCGAAGCGAACCGGCTTCCCCGACTTCCAGCGCTCCGCTGCCGCTGCGGCTGTTGCTCGTCGAGGATCATGTGGATACCGCCGCCGCCCTGAACAAACTTCTCGTGCGGCGCGGCTACGAAGTGCGTTCGGCCGAAAGCGTGTCGCAAGCCATGGAAGTGGCGGCCGAATTCGATTTCGACGTGCTGGTCAGCGATATCGGCCTGCCTGACGGCACCGGTGTGGATTTGTTCCAACGTCTCGCGGCGCGTCCGGGCAAGCGGGCCTTTCGGGGCATCGCGCTCAGCGGCTACGGCATGCAAGAGGATCTGGAGCGAAGCAGCGCCGCGGGCTTCAGCCATCACCTCACGAAGCCGGTGGATTTCCCGCTTCTGGATCGCATGCTGATTACCGTCGGGCAGGATATCGAACGGGTGGCGGGGTAGGAGGTTCCAAGACAATCCGCCCCCTCCCCATTTTTGGGGAAGGCCTCGCTCTGCCGTCGACTTCGCGCTGATTTCTCCTAAGCTAAAGCGTGCAATCTGCTGCACAACGTAGAGATCCCTGCACGTATGCCACTCTCCTCTCAGCTCGTTCACTGGCGGCTCCAGGAAACCGCCCGGAAATTCCGCTGGTCGCGCAGCGCCCGGTTTCTCCTGGGCGGGGCAGCGCTGTCGCTCCTTTTCCTCGTCCTTTTCCTCACGCTGGATGCCTGGGTTCATTTCGGTCCTGCTGGCCGGTGGAGCGGATTTGCCTTCACTACCGTAGCTTTGGCGACCGGGCTCGCGCTTTCCTGGCGCGCGTGGCGGCCGGAGATTTCCGAGGCAAGCATGGCCCGGCGCATCGAGCAGGCTTCCGGGACGGGAGGAAATGTGCTCATCAGCGCGGTGCAATTTGATCGCAGCCTGCCTGCCGATTCGCCACTGCGCGCGGCGCTTTTCTCCGAGATGAATGATCCCTTTCCCGGGGTGCGTTGGGAGGCGGTCTTCGATCTGCGGCGGCTCCGGCGCCTCGGCTATACGCTGGGCGCGGTTTGCCTAGTCATTTTTGCGTGGGCGGCGGTGAAGCCGAAATCTTTTGCCAACTCCGCGGCCCGCATCTTCCTGCCGGCCAGCAATATCGCCCCGCTGACCCGCACGAAAATCGAAGGGGTCATCCCGGGCAATGACACGGTGACGCACGGCCGCGAGGTGGCGCTCGCGGCTACGCTTGCCGGCGAGGTTCCGAAGACCGCCTGGGTGTATTACCGCGAGCAAGGGTCGAGCTGGCAAAAGGCGCTCATGCAGCACGAGGCTGGACGACCGGAATTTTCGTTCACATGGAACGAAGTCAAGCAGCCCTACGAGTACTACATCGCGGCGGGCGATGCCCAGTCTCCCACTTACGCCATCCAGGTGCGCCCGAAGACCGCGATCAAGACCCGCACCGCGGAGATTCAGCCGCCGGCCTATACGCATTTGCCGAAGCAGACGGTCTCGGATTTCAGCGTGCTTCAGAATGTCACGCCTGGCTCGAAGGTTTCCGTGGCCATGGAGTTCAACAATGCGGTCTCAACCATGAAGGCGATTGACGACCAGGGTAACAACGTCTCGGTGACCGGTGGCAAAATTTCCGTTCGCAGTGAGGGCGTGCCGGATGGACAGGTCCCCGAACCCCTGGAAGCAGGCAAAGTCAGCGATACGCGCTGGACCGTTGCGGCGCCGATTACGGCAAATCGCACGGTAAAGCTGGAATTCCAGGACGCCCTCGGCGCGACCGACCAGAGTGTCCTGCAGATCTCCGTTCAGCCCGACGAACCGCCCAAAGTCGTCGTCAGCGAGCCAGTGGAAGGGCGCGAACTCACGGCGGCCAAGGGCGCGCGGTTGGCCGTAAAATTCTTCGCAACAGATAATTTCGGCCTCGGCTCAGTCGCGCTCTACCAAAGCAGCAATGACAAAGAGGACGCCAAACTCATTCAGGAATGGACCGCCGCGTCGGGCCAGAAATCCTTTGAAGCCACCGCGCAGGTCGCCCTCGCCCCGCTGGCCGACGAAGATCGGGTCACCTATCGGCTCATCGCCAAGGACCAAAACGACGTCACCGGCCCCGGCGTCACGATTTCCCGGCCCATTGTCGTCTCCCTCGTCACCGCGCAGAAAGTGGAGCAACAGATGGCCGACGCCGCGAACAAATTGCAGCAAGGCGTGGAGGCTCTCATCAAACTGCAGCAGGCCAATCTCGATGCGACCCGCGCCGCCGCGCTACGCAAAGGCGCTGGAGACATCACACCGCTCGTCGAGCGCCAGGTGCAAATCGGCGACACGGCGGCGAAGCTAGCTTCGACCGCGGAAACGCTTTCGCCGGATGTGCGCCGTGAACTCACGGAGCTGAGTCAGAAGGAAATGAAGGATGCAACCATCGCGCTGCGCAATGCCGGAGTCGCCACCGCCGAGCCGCGCGCGAAATTCCTCACCTCGGCGATTCAGCTCGAGACGCTCATTCTCGCTCGCCTGCAGGGCGTGCCGGCCAATGCCGAGGACGATGCAAAGAAGGCGGCCATTGCCGAAGTCATCTCCGGCGTCGAAGATCTGCTCAAGAAAGAGCGCGAGATCATGCGGCGGACCAAGGCGAATGGCGAAGCCGAAGCGGCCAAGCTTTCCGACGAACAGGACAAGCTGGCGGATAAGTCCAACTCGGTGAAGCGGAGCGTGGATGCCGACAGCAAGAATGCTTCGATCGGCGATCCCGATTTCCGCAAGCGCCTGGGGATGGTGGCGACGATGTTTGGCGAGCTGAAAGTTTACGAAGACATGGTGGCCTCGGCGGAGAGCCTGCAATCAAAGAAACTCGGCCCCGCCGGCGAAACCGAGCAACACGCGGTGAACAGCCTTTCGAAAATGGTCGAGCTGCTCAATCAATGGCAACTCGCCGAAGCCGAGAAAGCCGCGGACGATCTCAAAAAGGACGCCGAGCAGCTTCAGCAGAACCTCGAGAAGCTCGCCGCCATCCAGCGCGACATCGTGGAGAAGAGCAAGGAAATGGCCCGCAAGAACGAGTATCGGGCCGAAGACTTTGCCACGGCCAAGGAGATCCAGGAACAGAAGGATCTCATGAAGGAAGTGGTGGAGCAGATGACCACGGATTTGCAGGCCTTTCCCGAAATGAAGGCCGGCAACGAAATGAAGTCGGAGCTCATGAGCATCTTCGAGGATGTGGACCAGACCGACAAGCAGGACATCGCCGAGGGCAAGCTCAAGGCTAACACGATCGCCGTGCAGAAGGAGCAGGGCATTCTCGATGCCATCACCCAGGCGGAAAAAATCGCCGCCGACATGGAGATGTGGCTCCCGCACAAGTCGGACACCACCAAGTGGCAGCAGGAGAATTTCGATACGGCGGAGATGCCGGAGATCCCGAATCTTCCGCTGGCAGACGCGATGGAAGATCTCGTCGGCAATCTCCTCGACAAGCAGCAGGACCTCGACAATACCGACGCCGCCTCGAATCAGGCCATGGCCATGAATCCGGCGAACGGCTGGGACGTGCTCGATGGCCAGCTCCCGGGCTTTGGCGCGCAGGGCCGGAGCGGTAATACGGCCCCGAAGCACAATGAACAGATGGGCCGCTCCAGCGGCGGCCGCGAAGGCCAGAGCGATGGAGAAATGGCCGGCAACGAAGCGAGCAATCTCAAGGGCGACACGCCCGATGCCCGGCGCACGAAGGATCCCATGCAGCAGGGCCAGGTGAAGGACGACGGCGGCATCGGCTCGACCAAGGCCACCGGCGGCGGCAAAGCCGGCGGCTTTTCCGATCGCAACGGCATGGACGGCGACGCGCCGGTCCGCGCGGTGAAGGCGCCGAAAACGGAAACGCAGAATGCCAAGGCTGTTCAGCAGGCGCTCCTTGCAGAAAAAACGGCCAAACAGGCCGCGCAGGCCAAGCTCCTTTATCTCAAAAATGGCGAAGGTCTGCAGCAAGTCGCGCAACTCATGGACGACTCGGCCGTGGCTATGAAGGAAGGCCGCATGAAGGATGCTCAGAGCCTTCACCAGCGCGTGATCCGCCGGCTACAGGAGCTGAAATCCGGCGCCGCCGGGAGCGAAGTTATGAGCGTCTCCACGGGTGACGCCACCGGCCGCGACAAACAATTGCTCGGCGGCAACGAAGGCGAAGCGCCTGCGCAGTACAAGGATCAGGTGGCCGATTACTACCGTTCGCTCGTCGAAGAGAAATGAGTCGCGCGGCATTTTCCCGCGGGCACGGGCTCGCGGCGGCAATCCTGGGAGCGCGGGCGTCTCGCCCGCCCGGCGCGGAAGCGTCCCACTGGACGTCATCTTTCACCTGCGAACGAGCCGTGGGACGCGCTGCAGCGGTCCTCGTCGGCTGGGCGGCGCTGATTTCGTCTCTCCAAGCCGCCGACGCCCCCTGGGCCATCGCCGACGCGCCCTATCGCGCGGTGATTCACGCCGGACGCGACAGCGGCTCACTTGAGTGCGGCTATGCGATCGATTTGCCCGAGTTCGGTCAAACCATGGCCAACCTCGCCGATGTCGTCCTCACCGACGCCAAAGGCCAGCCCGTGCCCATCGCCAAGGCCTGGCATGGCGAGGGCCAGAAGGCGCTGCTGCTGGCCCAGACGCTGCCGGTGGGGGATTGTTACCTCTACTTTGGCGGCAATCGGCCGCGCCGCCAGACTGCGTGGACGCCGAAGATCAGCCTGCTCCTGGAAACGCGCCGCCTTCCCGCAGGAACGAAGCTCGCGGATTGGCCGGATCTTGAGGCCGCCTGGAAGAAGAGCGGCGAAGCCGACGGAGCGGGTTTCGTTGGAGCCATCGAGCACGGGGAAAATCCCTTTGGCGACGACGCGAATTTCATGAGCCACTACAGTGGCTGGCTGCGGACAGATGGCAAACGGCTCACGCTCTTCACGCTTTCTTCGGATGCTTCATTTGTCCTGGTAGGGGGTCGCTTTGCCTTTGGCTGGCCCGGCGAGCATGCCGCCCGCGCCAATGCCAAGACCGCGCCCCAGAAGGAAATCGACACCACGGGCAATGCGACCCAGATCGATTACTACCAGGCGAAGGCCGCCGATACTCCGGCCACGATGGTCCTCGGCTGGTCCAAGAATAGCCAGATGGAGACCATTCCCGCCTCAGGCTGGATGCATCCGGGCGCGACCGACATCGTGCGCGTCGAGCAGGCGCAGGGCGGTCCCGTGCCGCTGGCCGATATCCAGGTTCACTCCTACATGGGTTGGAATGGGCTATGGCTTTACGATACGGAGTGCAAGTTGCGCGGCGGCTTGCCTGCGGGCTGGGCGGCGGATTGGGAATTTGACGACGGCGCCAAATTCACCGGCGCGCAGTGTGAGCGGGTCATTCCCGGACCGGGCGCGCGGACCGTGCGCGTGCGGCTCACGCGGGGCAAGGATGAGGTCCGCGGGGTGCGGCGCATTGAATTCGCCGGCAAGGTTCGCGACGTGAAGACCGACGAAACAGGTCCGCGGAATCACTACCTGCAACTGCTCGACAAGGAAACCCCAGAGACACTCTCTGCCGAAACCTTGAAAGCAGGCTTTGAGTTTCTGAACGAATTCGGGACCGACGAGGAGATCGGCCGCTACGCCACGGCCTGGATGGCCAAGACGCCCGACCTCAAGGATCCGCTCTGGATTTCCGGCGAAATCGCGCGCCTCCGTTCGCTGGCCCAATCCAATCCACAACAGGCCCTCACGGAAATCCGCCGCATCGATAACGCCACGCGTACCCGCTACGGCAAGGAGCTCGGCATGGAGGAACTGGAGATCCTGGTCTTTTACCTCAAGGATCCCGCGGCGGTGCAGATCGCCGGACGCCTCGCCTTTGAAAACGCGAATTCAGATGCCGGCCGCCTGGCCAAGATCCGCATCGGCGATCTCTATCGTCTTCTCGGCAAAACCACGCAGGCCGTGGAGCAATATCAGTCTGTGCAGAAAACCATCTCCGACGAAACCCAGGGTCGCAAAAATGCCGCCGAGGATCGCTCGAATTCCATCACCATCACCGATCTCATCGAGGGAGGCTATCGGCACGAAGCGGAACAGAAGGTGCGGGAATGGGAACTTGCGCACCCCATGGCGAAGTACGATAGCGACTTCCTGCTCATCCGCGGGCGGGTGCTCATGCTCTTCGGTCGCTGGAATGAAGCGCTGCAGGAAATCGAGTCTTTCCAACAGATGCAGCCGGATAGTCCCTACCAGATCCCGGCGGATTTCTATCGCGCCCGCGCGCTTTTCGAACTCGGCAAAAAAGACGAGGCGCGCAAGATCTGGGCGGATCTGGCTGCCAAGTATCCGAAACACGAACTGGCCGGCGAAAGCCGGCGCCTCTCCACGCAAAAATGAAGTTTTGTTCCTTCTCCTTGGTGCTCGGCCTGCTCGCCCTCGCGCGGCCAGTCTGCGCGCAAAGCGACAATCTCTACACCAAGCCGCACACCGATGCGCCTGGCGGTCTCTCCGGCCACGTCTCGCAGGAGCTTACTCATGCCATCGCCCTCGAGCACGATCGCGTGTCGTGTTATCGCGCGGAGCTTTCCGATGGCAACAAAGGCTTTCGTTTTCCGGGATTGCCAACCGGTAAGTACGACTTGTTTTTCGTCACGAAATCCGGCGCAGTCTACGAAGGCGCGGCGCTCGGCGAGGATGCCAGCAAGCTCAGCCCGGGCTCGCTGAAAAATTTCGAGACGAGGGTTAACAAAGCCGACGGATTTTTTAACAAAGCCAAGGTCGACCGCATCGGTCTTATCGAGGACGGCAGCCGGCTGCTCGCCTTTGTCGAGCGCCTGCGCGATCTCGCGACCGTGCGTCAGTCAGGCGAAGCCTTGAACTCGAATCTCCGCCGGCTCGAAGTCATCGAATTCGACAAGGCCGCCGACGACTGGCAGATGATGAAGAATCGCCATCTCTACCGCGAAGAACAGCCGCAAGGCCCCAACATGGCTTTCCTGAAACACAAATACCTGCCCGAAATCAGCGGCGTGCGCGTGGTTGACTCTGTCAAAGACCTCGGCACGATTGCGCTTCCACCGGCCAGTTGACTTTCATTTTCCCAGCCCCATGCCACTCATCCGCGCCCGCGTCGGCCACCTCCAGGGTCAGACCTTTCCTCTTTCCGATCAGCGCATTGTCATCGGCCGCGATCCCTCCAGCGATATCGCGCTGAATCCGGAATCCGCCGCCTCACGCCGCCACGCCGCCGTCTATCCGCAGGAGGGCCGCTGGCGCATCCAGGATCTCGGGAGTGTGAATGGCACCCTGGTCAACGGCGTGCGCCTGGAAGATGGCGAACTTAACATTGGCGACGAAATCGTCATCGGCGAAGAGGTCTTCGGCTTCGAAAATACCGCGGATGAAGCCGCTGCGGCGCCGGCGGCTGCGCCGTCCGCTCCCAAGCCCCCGGCTCCGTCCGCGCCCGTCGAGTCTCCGGAAGTTCAGGCCATGATCCGGCAGATGAGCGAGCAGACCAAGCTCATCGAACGCGAAATCGGCAAGGCGATCGTTGGCCAGGTCCAGATCGTGCGCGACGTGCTGACGGCCATCATTTCGCGCGGCCACGTGCTGCTCATCGGCATGCCCGGTCTGGCCAAGACGATGCTCGTGCGCACCATCTCCGAGGTGCTGCACCTGCAGTTTCGGCGCATCCAGTTCACGCCGGATCTCATGCCGAGCGACATCACCGGGACCGATATCCTGGAAGTCGACGACAACACCGGGAAGAAGGAGTATCGCTTCATCAAGGGCCCGATTTTTTCCCAGATCCTGCTCGCCGACGAAATCAACCGGACTCCGCCCAAGACCCAGGCGGCCTTGCTCGAGGCCATGCAGGAGTACCGCGTCACCGCCTCCGGCCAGACCTTTACGCTCGACTCGCCCTTCTTCGTGCTGGCCACGCAAAATCCGCTGGAACAGGAAGGCACCTATCCGCTTCCGGAAGCCCAGCTCGATCGCTTCATGTTCTCCATCTACGTAGACTATCCGACGGAAGCTGAAGAGGAGCAGATCGCAAAAGCCACTACTTCGAGTTTGAAGGTAGAACTGAACAAGGTTCTCGACGCTTCGCAGATCATCCAGTTGCAACGCGTTGTGCGCGATCTGCCGGTGAGCGATCACGTGGTGAAATACGCTGTCCGCCTCGTGCGCTCCACTCGCCCAGGCGACGAGCGCGCGCCGGATTTCATCAAAAAATGGATCCACTGCGGCGCAGGTCCGCGTGCGGTGCAGAACCTGATCCTCTCCGCCAAAGCCCGCGCCGTCATTGATGGGCGAATGTTAGTGACTTCCGACGATATCCGCTCCGTGGCGCGGCCCGTCCTGCGGCACCGCATCTTCACAAACTTCACCGCGGACTCCGAAGGCATGGATACGAACAAGATCGTGGAGAAGCTGTTGCAGTCCGTGGCAGAGCCGGGTGAGAAGGATTATTAAATCCTAACTGGCTGATCATATGTCGCCCGAAAACGATTCCAGCGCTGCACCTCTCCCGGACGAATCCGAATTGCGCCCGACGACGGATCCCATCACCGGCATCGATCTTTCGTTGATCCGAGAGAATCTGAAACTCACACCGTGGGAACGGCTTTTGGCCAATGACGATGCCATCAATTTCATTGAGATGGCGCGAGCTGCTTTAAAGGCACAGAATGCTTCACCTAAAAACCCTTTTAGCGAAATTGATCGCAGCTGACGTGGAATTCGTATTGGTGGGCGGATTGGCTGCATCTATCCACGGCTCTTCGCTCAACACACGGGACGTCGACGTGTGCTGTCGATTCAACGCGGAGAATCTCATCCGAATCCAGAACGCACTCCAGGACCTGCATCCCGTGCATCGGATGCGTCCAGACCTGCCACTCGCTCTCACGCCGGAACAATGCGCTGGTTTGAAGAATCTGTACATTAAGACGGACTTGGGGATCATTGATTGCCTGGGCTCTGTCCTCGGCGTTGGTGAATACGACGAGGTTGCGGCACACAGCGTCGCTATCATTTTGCCAATCGGAAAATTGATGATCCTGGATGTTGAAACTCTCATCGTCGCGAAGCGCGCCATGGGTCGTCCACACGACCTCATTGCCATCCAGCATCTCGAAGCAATCCGCCAAGAAAACCTAGAATAGCCATTCATTCGCCCCGATTTTCAGATCGTCGTTGATTCATGCCCCTTTCGCTTAACGATCCTAGATGGGCGCAACTTTCCGGAAGCTACGGCAACACCAAAGATATCGTTGCCTGGCTTTCAGATGCCTATGCTGGTGGCGGGATGTCCGAGGAACGACTCGGCGAATTAGTCAATGAGGTTCAGCGCCAGGGGGGCACTTCGACGGCAATGTACGCAGTTGCTGGTCATCTGCTTGAATTGGCGCGAGCCGCAGAGCCAAAGGCCGCCCTGGGGCTCCTCACACAAGCCGGATGCATCCACGCTGCGGCTCGTGGTCTACGTGCAATTCCTTGTCCCTCGTTTCTTGAAGCGGAATTTCTTGCGTCGGTCCGCACCGGCGCGAAGCAACTCACTGCCTTGCTTCCAGACCTCAACGAACTCGCCGATTTCCACTACGCGGTTACCGGACTGGCTGGTCTCGTCGGCCACCACGCCTTCGGTCGATTCTTAATGGGCGTGAATTTTTATCAGGGCAAGTTCTTCCATTCCTCCGTAGAAGGCGAAATCTCGTTCGATTGAAGAGGAGTCTTGCTCAAATCTCCGTTCGCCTTTTCCTCACCTTCCTCAAAACACGTTGGGTAGCAGGCCGCGACGATATCGATATTTCGATTGCCAAAATACGCTGCATGGCGCGCGGCTACGGCCACGGTGCAAGTGTATGAGTCATAGCATACGCGCAGGCTCAAATCGATCTCAAGGTCCGGAAACAAACGTCGAAGTTCATCAAAAGAGACGCCTTCGATGAGACTCTGAATTTCGTCGATCACGCAATCCAGGTCCTGATCGTCTAAATTTCCTTCCACAATCCCCATAGAGTAGTCTCGAGGTTCCTTATCAATTCGCGATACCTCCCCTATCTCATGAGACCACTCACTCAATCGAAGGCCGGTCAGAGACGAAATGTCGGCAAGCGATGCCGACTTCGAACTGAATCGCAAACTGGCGGCGAATTTCTTCATGGATGTCGCTATCTGCCGTACTGACTGAAAGCAATATTCTCATTTCTTCGCCGGTTTTTCCGGTAAAACGAAGATGGCCAAATTCGACGGCATCGTGCGAGAATACCGAGGCCATGAAATTTGCTCGCCTTTCCCTCCTGCCGGTTTTGTCGCTCTTCTTCGGTTTCGCCCACACCGCTCGCGCTGAAAACCCGTCCCTTCCCGGCATCGACGCAGCGATGCAGGGGATGATCGACAAACAGGAAATCGCCGGCGCGGTCACCGTGGTCGTCGACAAGGAAAAGACGCTTCATCTCCAGAGCACCGGTTTCGCGGATGTCGAAACAAAGCGTCCGATGACGCCCGGCACTCTCTTCTGGATCGCATCGATGACGAAGCCGGTCACCGCGACCGCCGTCCTGATGCTGCAAGATGAAGGCAAACTGAATGTGGCGGACCCGGTGGCAAAATACCTTCCGGAGTTTGCAGACCTCAAGACGCCTTCGGGAAAGCCCGCGAATCTTACCATCACGCAGATCCTCACGCACACCTCCGGACTCGGCGAAGCGCCCGCCCCGGCGGCGCAAAAAGCAAAGACGCTCGCTGATCTCGTTCCCCTCTGGCTGGCCGCGCCCATGCAATATGAGCCGGGTGCCAGATGGCAATATACGCAGAGCGGCATCAATGCGGCGGCCCGAATTGTCGAAGTGGTGAGTGGGCTGAGCTTCGACGCCTTTCTTCAGCAGCGCCTCTTCGATCCGCTCGGGATGAAGGATACGACGTTTTATCCCTCGGACGCGCAACGCGTCCGACTGGTGACCGCCTATGCAAAAAACAAGGAGACCGGCGCGCTCGAACCCGTTCCGCCGCGTGGAGATTTCGGCCCGCGCGACCGTCCGCCGCAGGGCAATGGCGGTCTGTTTTCCACTGGGCCGGACTACGCGCGGTTCTGCCAGATGTTGCTCGGCGGCGGAGCGTACGCCGGCCATCGCTACTTGAGCGCCGACGCCTTGAAGTTCATGACCACGCCGCAGACGGGCGATCTGCCCACGGGCTTTTTCCAGAATGATACCGTCGGCCACTTTGGAATGAACTACGGCTGGGGCATCGGCACGTGCGTGCTAAAGTCACCGCACGCTGGCCCAGCGGCCATGCTCTCGCCCGGCTCCTTCGGCCACGGCGGAGCGTGGGGCACGCAGGCGTGGTGCGATCCGGCAAAGGGTGTCGCCTTCATTCTCATGGTGCAGCGCACAAATTTTCCAAACAGCGATGCCAGCGAGGTGCGACAAGCTTTCCAGGAGGCTGCGTCCAAAGCCCTCGCCCGGTAGTGGGCAAGCGAGTGGCGCTCCCAGGAACGCGCCGTCGCGCCTATCGTGCTTTCGGCGGCGGAAACATCATGGCGCTAATGAAATATAGCGAACCATGCGTCGGCTCACGCATAGCCATTGCCACGCAGATCGCAAACCGTTTTAGCGTACGCTCTGCGGCTCGCATTTTTGGCGGGATTGCAATTTTCCCGGGGTGACAAGCCTGGAAAACAAGTCGAACTCGACAAGCTTGCAGTTTTGGATAAAAAGCTTAGCACGAGGTTCAAGATGCAGCTCAGCCACCCATTTTCGCTCTCCATGGCAACGATCCCACAGTTGGATCACGCGGGATTCAACTTCTACAATGCCGGGGCAAACCCGGCGGTCCTGTTTGGAGCCCTCATCGGTCTTTTTTTGTTTTTGGTGCTCCTTTTTCTGATTCAGGGAGTCGTTCTCAAGCTGATCACCCGCATGGTCACCGGCTTTTTTCCGACGTATGGCTCCGCGCTTTTGGCCATATTTCTCTCCGGCGTTTGGTTGCTTCTGGTCGCATTTATCACGATTGTGGTGCGAGGACGCGAGTCGGTCGCAGCCAGCCCTGGACCCTTTCAAATTTTCGTGGGAGTCGTGAGCTTCCTATTGTCCGCAGCGACGTACGGGGCCGTGCTCGCGCACCCGAGAGAGGGCCAAATTGGCACTGGGCAAGGGCTGGTCGTCAAGGTCGTAGAGACGGTTGCCTACGTCAGCTTCTTCTTCCTCATTGGATTCGTCTTGGGATTCAGTCAACTCGCAACGTCTCGATTCTCGGCGCCATTTCGGACGGCCATGGGCCAACAGTACAAGAGCGCGGATGAGGCGCAACGCGAAGCGGTGCGGCGCTATCCCGAACTGGGCGTGCCCGGCACGCCGTTTAACCGGGAATTCGTGGCCCGTTACCATCGTTACCAGCAAACCGATCCGACTATGTTCAACAATCCCGAGTGGCCGCTGCGGATTGCGGACGAGACGAGCCGTTCGGTGAACGGGCGGTAACCTTTCGGGCTCGGCGCGCGGCGAAATCCCTGCCGAAAGGCGGGATCCACAAAAAAAGTGCAGCCCCTCGGGATCGAATGATCGCCGAAGGGCTGCTGTTCCCCCCAGAACAAGGGAGATGATATTCAGGTCTCGACCGGCTGCAAGGGATTTTTTCTCTCCCTGCAGGCGTCGTCTTTTCGCTACTTGGCCGCCACGAGTTTCACCGCCACCGGCGTGGCCGGGCGCACGTGGATGACCGAACGATCGCGGACGATCAGCGCTTCGCTGGGATGCGGATTCATCACCACGGTCACGTCGGCCGGCGCGATATTTCCGGTGCGGCTCGTGAGTTTGATCTCGATATCTTTCGATTGTCCCGGCTGGAGCCGCAGATCGTTCACGAAAGCCAAGCCCGCGGACGAAGTCGCGGCCGCCGTTTCCTCCTGGCCATCCACAGTTACGCTCATTTCCCACTGGCCGGGATCGCTCAGGCGAGTCGAAACCAGTGGGCAAAGATCCAGCCAGGCGCTGTCATTGTGCAGACGATAGTGGACCGATTGTGAGACCGGCGCTCCATTTTGGTCCGCGACGGCCAATTGCATGTGCTGATCCTGTCGGGCGGCGGCAATGACGGCTTCAGCGGCATTGGCCGGTGTGAGCTTTTCCTCATCCACGGTGAAGGTCCCGGCCGGCATCGCTTCCAGACGCGCGAAGTGCCCGGGGTCGCGCAGATGATTGATGAGCCAATAGCCCAGTCCCGTCACCGTGCCGCCTGGAGCGCCTGCGGAGGTGGTCTCTGGGGTCACGGCGTAGACCTGCACTTGCGCAGCGTAGTAGGAAATGACCCAGATATCCGGCGAGGCGGAGTGATTTTCACAATCGCGCACCATCGTCTGGCCGGCAGAAAGGAAAGCCGCGCCATTCGCCGAGGCTGAACCCGAGTTCGTTCCTGACGTATAGGTCGCAATCATGAATTCCGAAAGCTCGCCATGGCTTTTGGAAAATTGCCCCAGGGTATAACATCCATTCTGCATGCTGCCGGTGTTATCGCGAAAATAGCCGGATGGGCCATCGATCGTCGAACCCCAAGTGCTCGTCACTTCACCCTGCACCGTGGCATTCGAGGAGTTGTTGAAATTGCCGCCCACTTCCCAGGGCGCGACCATGAACATTACCGGCCGCCACTCCCGCCACTGCAAATCGACCACGCGATCCGCCGGCGCGCTTTTGTTGATCGTCGCGTAGGTGACATTGAACCACTGGCGCATGATGTCGATTTTCACCTTGTCGTCAGCGCCCGTCGCGCGATCGGCATCCGTCTCGTAGAAGACGTTTTTGTGGGTGAACAAACTGGCCATCGTGCTCAGGTTGTGATTCTGCGTCGTATCACCGGTGTTGGTATTCAGGGCGAAATTGTTGACATAGTATCCGTCCGCATTGGCCCGCACAAAGGTCCAGTGACTCGTGTCGCCGAGGTAGCCATTGAAAGCGCCGGGCGCATTGTCCCCGCCGCCGATATAAACGCGAGGGTAGGCGCCGCCTGCGGCCACTTCTTCGAAGGCCCAGTGCTGCGTCGCAGTGCCGTTGTCGGGCTTTTGATTCACCACCGCCTGCGGAGCGGTGGAGGAGCCGGCCACCTGGATAAGCATGCCGCTGTTGCGATTCACGATCTTGTACGAGCCGTCGCCAATATCCGTGAGTGTCCAGTTCTGGGGAGCAGTGCCGTTGTCGGTATACTGGTCGATCGCCGTGCCGGCCACGTTCGAGCCGCCCACCACGGACATAGCGAGGCCACTGTTGACGTTGATGAATTTCCAGTAGCCGCCGGCGACGGAGACCGCCCGCCAATACTGAGTCGGCGTTTCGTTGGAGACTTGCTGGACGAGTTGCGTCCCGAGCGCGGTGCTGCTGCCGGGCACTTCCAGGACATCGCCGCTGTTCATGTCGAAAATGCGATAGACACCGCCGCTCGTGACGGTCGTCTCGGCGTGGCAAAGCGGAGCGGCAAGCGTGGCAGCCAAGATGCAGCGCCAGGGCAGGCGTCGGCTCGCAGGGTGACGACGTCGAGCGGAAAGAGAGGGAGGGGGAACGTTCATAGTGACGGGAGGAGTTCAGACGAGCAGGAGAAAATGGGGGCGCTCGCCTTCACCCGCGAGAGTGCCGCGGATCGAGCGGTTTCCGCTAGGACGTTTCGGCCAGATTGTTCCGTTGCCCGGGATTATTTCCGGAGCTGCAACGCCGTGGGAAAATCTGACGCCGGTCGAATGCTTCGGACGATTCGGCCAAATTTGACGAGGGCGACGACATCGCCAATGGCCGGGGCAGTCAGCGGAGCGGGTACTAGATCCCGCCGCCGTCCCACTTTTTCCGGACGAACAACGAAAATCCTCTCTCCACCGCGCGCGCCCAGACGACCGCGAGTTGGCCGCGCGCGGAAGTAATCTGGAGTTCATGTTGGCCCGGCTCGAGGAACTGCGAGGCCTGCAGGGGCTTGCCGTCCAGCAGCCCGGTGACTCCGCCCTCGGAGGAGATGACGGTGTAGTCTGCCGGGATCACGGTCGTGAAGGAAATCGACTTCTGCACGGGTCCCAGGCGGCTGCCCGCCACCCAGACTTTATCTGCATCGGCGACATAGTGCTGCTCCACCCACGCATCGTCCGCCTTCGGCAACCGGTGACGGAGGACGACACAGACCCGCTTTTCGATGAGGGAATGGACCACGTCGTCCTTAATGAGGCCGCGGCCGATCCGCTTGATGGTGACGCCTTCCAATACGTAGTAAAATGGGCGCTTGCGGTAAATGGTCTCACCCTTTCCATCCATGACGTAGTCGGTCGGTGTCGTGAGTCGGAGGACAGCTCCGAGACTCAGGATAGAGCCGCGCGCCTGATTGTCCCGCGGAGGCGCCAGCTTGGTCATCCAGCGAATTTCACCCACCAGGATTAGCGCGGTGAGCACGCCGGCAAATGCCGTGGGAGCCCCGAACACCCGGGACACAAACGGCCGGCCGGCCAGCCAGGAGATCAGTGGCGCAAAACCGACGATGGCGACCGGCGCCAAGGGTAAATAGTCCTGATCCGTGATGAGCGGCCAAAAGCTGCGCAAGGCATTGTAATAAAACGCCGCGCAAGAGAGCAGAAACACCTGGAGGAATACGTCCGGCCGGCGTCCGCGAAAGCGCAGCAGATAATACCCGAGGATCGGGCAGACGATGAGTGAGATCGGGAACCAGAAGCGCTTGAAGGCAAACTTATGCAGTTTGTCCGCGCCGATCGCGGTATTATGCGTGATCACGCACTGATACATGACCGGGAGCGCGTGCTGCGTCGCGAAATAGCCGATGACCAAGCCGGGTATGACTAACACACCGAGCAAGGCCAGGCCCAGCGCCGTTCCGAGACGGCGGCCATCCGTCGCCCCGCCGAAACGGCGATGCAGAATGAAACATACGACCCCGCCCAAGACCAGACTCCCGGCGAGGAGAGAAGACTTCATCGAAACCGCAAAGGAGGCGCCCAGGACCACGCCGATCCAAAAGGCCCGGCGCCCGGCAAACTCGCCATTTGCGATCAAAGCCAAACACCACAGCCACAGCGCCACCCAAAGATCGTCCGTGCGGAACTCGGTGGATACAAAGAAGAAGACGGGATAGAACGCCGCCGCAATCGTGGTCCAGAGGGCGAAGCGCGATGAGCCCAGGCGACGCGCGATGCGGTAGATGCACCACAGGTCAAAAAGATAGAGCGGCTGCATGGCCACCCGCATGGGAATCACGATATCCGCCCGCTCGGAGAAGAGCAGGAAGAACGGCGCGCACAGCATCTGAAAGAGTGGGCTGTGATTATCGAAAATGTCGCGGTACTGAAGAAGCCCATTGGCCCAACCCCAGACGACGTGCAGATGCTGGGGTTCGTCGGAGTCGACGCGGTAGTGCAGGAGATAGACAACGCGGAGCGCGACGAGTGCGAGAATGACGACCCCGAGCGCAGCCTTTTCCCAAAGCGGGCGCGTAGCGGCGGGCGCCGCGACGGCAGAGCCCGCCGAGTTGTCGTCGGCAAGTGGGGGCGGGGTTTCGGCGTCTCGCATCCGGGGTACTTAGACGGACCGAGCTTTCCGGCAGCTTGCGGTTGGATTACGCTTCTGAAAATAAAGGCGCACGGCGCTGCCATTGATCATGGGTGGCGGATCATTCACGGGCTCAGCAGTTTGCCAAGGGGATTCGGACTTGAAAGTGAGTGGTCGGGGCGTTTGCCACAGGGGGTGACGGGATGGTTGGACAAAAGGAACGGGAGGGACGTTCCAGTCGGGGCTCCATCGCCTGGAAAAGGATGGCCTGCTTGAGGCGAGTTGGAAAGCCGCCGAAGCGGCGTCGAAGTCCGAGCGGGAAGAGTGGCTGTCCGTGCGTCGGATGCTGGAGGTCATCTGGAATCCTCTGCCGCCGGGGCCGTGGGGAGACGTGATATTTGGTGAACCCGTAGGGACTTGCACCCTCCTGACTCGCTTAAAAGGCAAGGGCTTCGCTGTCAAAGCTTCGGGTTCGAAAAATGGATTGGGTCAAAAGAAGTAGTCGCGGCAGGATTTGCACCTGCACTGGATGCGTTCTCAACGCACTGCCTCTGCTGTTGGGCTACGCGACCGTAAGTATTAGGAATTTTGGTTAAAAGAAGCACCCGTGGCCGGACTCGCACCGGCTAGGAC
>FTCV01001684.1_pt1 | contig 31992 bp, 21 predicted proteins | sample 1639691 | NCBI WGS metagenome assembly FTCV01 (sample SAMEA3914864, study PRJEB12502) | metagenome | biome: forest; material: soil | place: USA | collected 2012-03-12 | depth 0.3 m
ATTGTTGGGCGCCTGGATCTGGATCCAGGAATTTCCGAGATCGGGTGATTCATAGATGGTCATCGCGCTTTCGCCATTGGCGAGGCCGAAGAGATAGAGCGCCTGGGGGCCGCCGTTGACGACCGGCTTGCCAAAACCAAAGACCCAGGCGCGTTGCACGTTGGCTAGCTTCGTCCAGGTGACGCCGCCATTGCTGGAGTGGTAGAGCCCTTCCGAAGCCGGATCGTGGCTTTGTTCGACGAAATTCGGGTTGTCGCGGTCCACCGAGAGCCACAGGTCGCCGGAAACATCGGGCCGCGCTTTGAATTGCCAAAAGCTAAACCAGGAGGTAGGCAGGCCGGTGGCATTCACTTTCGAGAAGGACTGGCCGCTGTTCGTGCTGACATACACGGCAGGACCGGAAACATTTTCGAAATCGTAGAATGTAGCGCCATTGGAACCGTCGGATGCCAGGTGCTTGTACATCGCGCCTGTGCCGCCATGGTAGCCCGCCGGGGTGGGCAGTCCGCTGCAGGTCTGCCAGGTCGTCCCGCCATCGGTCGTGTATTGCCACGGGGTGGAGTCGGTGAGCGAGCTGGGCCAGCTCTGGCCGGTGGGATCGCTCGAGTAGGTCGAGCTGCAAATGATGACCATGTTATTCGCATTCGTCGCCGAGTAGGCGCAGACCATGGGCATGTGATGCGTGGAAAAACTGCTCACCCGATTCCAGGTCGCCCCGCCATTCGTGGATCGCGCTACGTTCAGTCCTTTTCCTCCGTTCCAGTTCTGGCCGCTAAGGCGCAGCATATTTTGCGGGTTGTTTCTTTCGTAGCAGATGTCCCAGGTGTGTCCGGTCCACGTGCCCACCACGCCGAGCGTATGCGCCGGGCAGACCGTCAAGCCATTTGCTGGGAAGGCAAAGCCGTCGTCGTCCGAACTGCCGGTGACCAATTCATAGGTTCCGGAAGGCGGGCCGATCATGGCGTTCAGACAATCTTCTTCATGGCCAAGCTCCTGCTGGCGCCATGCGACGGTGGCTGCGCTGATATTCGTCGTCTGCCATTCATTGCACCAGACCACGCTCGTATTGAGTGGATCGTAGGCCAGACTGCTCGTCCACATCGAACCCCAGTTGCTGAACCAGGGCGCGGTGCTGGACTGGGAATTCGAGAGCTGCGTCCAAGTCGTACCGGTATCCGTGGAGCGAAAGATCTTCTCGTTGCCGGAAAACGGTTCCGTGCTGCCGACGAGGATTTCGTTGGAGTTCGAGGGATTGACGGCCAGGCCGCAATACACCGTGCTGCCATTGGGCGTCCAGGTGAACCATGTGCCCGCGCGATATTTGCTCACGTTTGCGCCATTCGTATACCAAAGCGAACCGCTGCTGCTCACCGTCATGCGGCGCGGGCTGGTATTGCCGCCGATGGAGGTGAAGGTAGCGCCGTGGTCGGAACTTTGGTATACGCCAGAGCCGGAAACCCCGACATAGACGATCCCGTTGCCTGCCGGATCGAAGGCTACGGTCTGCGCGCCATAACTATCGCCGGCGACAGGGATGCTCGACACCGTCGACCAGGTATTTCCGCCATCCGTCGAGCGATAGAGACCCTGCTTGCGCGAACCAAAGAGAATCACGCTGGAGTTGGCGGGATCGACTTGCAGCCGTTCGCCGGCCCAGCGCCGATCGCTGTTTCCCTGCATGATGACATTGTTCAAGCCGGTCTGGCTCCAATTGTTGCCGCCGTCGGTGGACTTGAAAATCGCTCCCGGCACGACCTGGCTGTTGTCCGTGCCGAGCGAGTTGCCGCCGGCGTAGTAGATCGTGTTGGCGTTGCTCGGATCGATGGCTAGCGATTCGCAATCGTACAGCGTCCGCTGGCCAAAGGTCAGAAAATCGGTCAGCGGCGTCCAACTGGACGTCGAGCGGTTCCACTTGAAAGCAGCGCCGACATCCGTACGGATGCAGATCGTCCCGGAGGGGTGCGTGATGACGGCGGTCACGAGACATTGCGCTCCGCTGCAATTCACATTTTGCCAGGTCCCGCCGAAACTCGCGGCGTGGACTTCGGCGGAATTCAAGGTCGGAAGCAGGAGCGCCGCGCAGAGCGGGGCGCAACGGCGAAGGAGGGCGCCCGCGCGGCGGTGGCCGGCGCGGGTGGAGGCAGTAGTTCTGGGGAGAGAGGGAGACATGGCTTCTGGATTTGGGGGAGGATTGGTTAGCCGGCTGGCAGCTTCATGACGGGGCGAGAGCGGGCCGAGGAGAATTCCGGGGACCACTGCTCGTATGGGGGAACGATGCAAGCGCACATGGGGTACGCATAACAACGCAGCTGTAGCGCGACCGACCGCGCGGCGGCAAAGGCTATTTTACTGTACAGTGCAGTTGCCGAAAGCGATATTGCCAACATGTCCTCGATGAATCTGCCCAATCCGCCAAACATACAGGGGGCGCCCGCGAAACAGGAAAATCGAATTCTTTGATCGACTCGCTAACGCATGCTCGTCTTGTTGCCAATGCCGGTGCAGTTGCCCTTTTGGGCGATTGGCGGTTTCGATGTTACCCGCGAGATTTTACATTCTCGAATCGGAACGCCACACTACATTGAGACCGATGGACTTCGCACTTTCGGCGGTGAAGAGGATTGGTGGGCATTTGTCAACGATGACGGACAGCGATTGATGGTCTGTCTCCAGGCGCCTTACAAAAAGGCTAACCTTTACGCCGATCCTCCGGATTGTGTCGCGGCTGAAAGCGCTCTTGCCCGGGCCATCGGCAATTCGGAATACCGCCGGTACGAACCCGAGCCTTGGTTTGGATGAAATCTGATTGTCATTGGAGCCATTCTGCCCATCACGGCGCCTTTCCCGCGAACGGATATCGTACGCGGTTGGAGGAAACGGTCTCGTCTTCGGGATGATCGTCGATGTAGTGGACGCGAGCCTTTGCGTCGTCCGCATGCAGCAGGCGCGCGGCGCGCCAATGGCCGTTGGCAATCACCTGAACCGGGCGGCCATCGCTGGGGAGGCAGACGCGGGCAGGGGATGCAGTGTTGGCGATGAAGTAAGATTTGCCGGGGTCGCCAGGCCAGCCGAGCAGGCGAATCTTGAGCAAGTCTCCCTGGCGGCCTTCGTTTAGGGCCGACCAGTAGTCGTCGCCGATGGCGACGGCGATCAGGGCTGGCGAGTCGTGGGTGAGTTTGATGGATCCGGTGACGGTTGCTCCGTGCGCGATGACTGGCTCGTTTGCGCCCTGGCCGGGAGTCGGCCACCATTCTTGGTAGCGTCGTTCGACATAGCGCGTTAGTTCGTCGAGATCCACGAGGCCGTCGCCGTTGAAATCGGCGCGGCCGTAGAGGGCTTCGAGCGCGGCGATGTCCAGGGGATTGTTGGTCGACTCGGCGGCGGTGCAGGCGCACAGGACGGTCACGTTGTCGGGGACGGGAGGATCATCGGCGTGGGCCGAGGCAAAGCCGCCGCTGCCGCAGGTTTCGAGGAGGAAGACGACGGGGCAATGGATCTGGCGGAGTTGAGCTTTGAGTTCCCGGGCTTGGAGGGATTTTGCGTCTGCCGTGCCGATGCTCCAGCCCGTCTTGGGATCGGTCCCGCCATGCGCAGTAAGATAGATGACAGCCAGGTCCTCCGGCTTGGCTTCATGGGTGAGCCATCCAAAGCCGTCGAGGATGGCGGCTCGGGTGGCGTGGGAGCCGGTGATCTTCCGACTCTGGAATCCGGCGGAAAGTCCGGTTCCCTGGTCGCGAAAGGCGCGCTCGAAGGCGTCGGGGAAGCAGTCGAATTCATCCATTTTCTCCGAGGCGCTGGCTTCCACACGATAAAGATTGCCGCTCGTTTCGATCGTATAGATTTTCCCGCCGACCGGGAATATGAAGCGGGTGGCGGCAAAGTCCGCACGACCGACGCTGCTGCGGCTGCCCGTGTGCAGATCGGTGGAGATCAGCTGGCCGCTTTTCTCGGCGGTATAGAGGCGACCTCCGAGTACGCAAGCGCCCACGGCGCCGTTCCATGCACCTGCCTGGCCGATGGCGCTCCAGGCGCCGTCTACGGGACTGACACGATAGAGAGTACCGTCGGTTTCAATCGTGAAGAGCGAATTGCGCTCACTGAACATGAACTCGGTCTGGCCGAAGTCATTGCCGCCGATTTGACGCCAGACTCCATTGCCCAGGTCGGTGCAAAAGAGACCGCCCCCGCTTTCGGCCGTGAAAAGTTGATCGTTGAGCACCGCCGCCGCGACGGTGTTCTTCCAGGCGCCGGCTTTTCCGATCTGACTGGAGACGCCATTCGATGGATCGACTCGGCAGAGGTTTCCATCGGATTCGATGGTGTAGAGATTCGTCCCCGCGCTGAAGAGGAATTGCGTGGCGGCGAACTCGGCCTTGCCCAGTGCATGCCAACTGCCGTTGGCCGGGTCAGTGACGTATAGTTTTCCCGAAGTCTCAATGGTATAGAGCTTTTCCTGGAGAACCGTTCCCGCGGTGGTCGCCTTCCACCCGCCCTGCTCCCCGACCTGCGCCCATGTGCCGGCCTCGCCCGCCTGATTCAGCGCGATCCCAAGGTAATAGACGCCGCCGGCGACGTTCCCGGCGGATGGAGGCGAGGCGGGGATTGCGATGGAGAACTGGGCGCTGGCCGAAAGCGGCAGCGTGACCGCAAGCAAGAAAATGATCGCGATGTCTTTCAGCAGGCTTTTCAAAGGCAAGCAAGACGCGGAGCGCATAATGCGCCGGTCGCATGGGAGACGGATAAAGCAAGCGCTATCCTATCTAAAAGTATAGACGTTTGGAGAGGTCAAACGCCGCACAAAACTCTCCTCAAAACGAAACCGCGTGGTATCGTTGCGGCCCTTTTTCCACCACCCGCTCAGGTATCCCATGTCCGATCCGCTGATCTCCGTCGCCACGCCCAGTTTTCGCAGTTCGGAATGGCTGAAGCTCTGCATCGCCTCTGTGGCGGATCAGCAGGGCGTTTCATTTGAGCACATCGTGCAGGATGCCGGATCGGACGACGGGACGCTCGACTGGCTGCCGCAGGATTCCCGGGTGCAGGCGCATGTCGAAAAGGATTCGGGGATGTACGACGCGGTGAATCGCGCCTGGCGCAAATCGAAGGGCGAGATCGTCTGCTACCTGAACTGCGACGAGCAATACCTTCCCGGCGCTCTTCGCGCGGTGGCGGACTTTTTCGCGGCGCATCCCGACGTGGATGTGCTCTTTGGCGATGCGGTGATCGTGGGGCCGGATGGAGGCTATCGGTTTCACCGGAAAATGCTCACCCCGCAGCTCCATCACACCCAGGTGTCCCACCTGGGAGTTTTGACCTGCGCGATGTTCATCCGGCGGCGCGTGATCGAGGAGCACGGGATTCTTTTCGATCCGAAGTTGCGCGATTCCGGCGATGCGGAGTGGGTGATCCGCGTCCTGCAAAGAGGGCTGAAGACGGCGGTGACGCGGCAATTTCTCTCTGCCTTCACGGATACGGGCGCGAATATGTCGACGAAGCCGAATGCAGTTCGCGAAGTGAAGGCGGTTCGAGCCGGAGCGCCGTTATGGGTTCAGCTGCTGCGTCCGTATTGGATCCTCCAGCACCGGGTGCGGCGGTGGCGCAATGGAATCTATGATCAGGAGCCGTTTAGCTATGAGATATTCACGCGGGAGAGTCCCGGGCAGAGGGTGAGGTTTGAGGCGAAGAACCCGACGTTTCGCTGGCGGTTGCAGTCGGCGTAGAGGTTGGGAGGAATGGGATCGCCAGGACGATCGGGAGGGTAGTTGTAGCCCGCCTGCAGACCACCCCGGGGACATGCCGCTTCCGCCCGCAGACGCCCCCTCCATGGGGAACAGAGTTCCCCTCCTTTGTCCGCAACGAAGCTGGAGCTTCGCGCGAGCGCACATAGATGTGCCTAGCGCTTGAGCGGCGGGCGTTTTTCGGAACTTGAACAGCTCGCTTTAGGCGGCGTTGACGACGGAGACCGAGCCGGTTTCGGCGTGGTGGACCATCTCGTCGTAGATCCAGCGATAGGTCTTCTCCATGCCGTCCCGCAGGCGGGTGCCCGGCTCCCAACCGAAGACTTTTTGGATGAGCGTATTGTCGCTGTTGCGTCCGTTCACGCCTTTGGGGGCGTCCAGCTTGTAACGGCGGTTCAGCTTGATGCCGGCGATGTCTTCGACGATGTCCACGAGCTGATTGATCGAGACGAGTTCGCTGCTGCCCAGGTTGATGGGGTCGACGAAATCGCTGTTCGTGAGCATTTGCGTGCCGTGAATGCAGTCGTCGATGTATTGGAAGCTGCGCGTCTGGTCGCCGGCGCCCCAGATCTCGATGTCGTGAACGCCGGAGAGCTTGGCATCGATGACTTTACGGCAGATCGCGGCGGGGGCCTTTTCACGGCCGCCGGCGTAGGTGCCATTCGGGCCATAGACATTATGGTAGCGGGCGACCCGGGTCTCGACCCCGAAGTCCTCACGGAAATGCCGGCACATGCGCTCGCTGAAAAGCTTCTCCCAGCCGTAGCCGTCTTCGGGCATTCCCGGGTAGGCGTCTTCTTCCTTCAGCGCCGTGACATTTGGGTCGCGCTGCTTGTCCGCGTTGTAGACGCAGGCCGAGGAGGAGTAAAAGAAACGCCCGACCTTGTGCTTCCGCGCCGCCATGAGCAGGTGGGTATTGATGAGCACGCTGAGCATGCAAAGCGCCTTGTTCAGCTCGATGAAGCCCATGCCACCCATGTCGGCGGCCAGGTTGTACACCACATCGCATTCCTTCGTCGCTGCATCGCAAGCTTCGAGATGCTGCAGATCGAGCTGGTGATTTTCCACGTCGTCAAAGCGCTGGTACCACTCGGCGAACGGCTTCTTGTCAACCGCGCGGAGGTCGGAGTGTCCTTGGCGGCGAAGTTCGGCGACCAGGTGGCCGCCGATGAATCCGCCAGCTCCAGCAATAAGAATTCGGCTCATGAATCGAGTGGGTAAAAAACGGGGCAGGCACCCTCGGCGCCCTAGGGGAATTCTTCAAGAAAAAGTTCGGCGCCACTCTGGAGGGGGGAATCGAGATGCTGCTGCCAGTTCGTTCGAGGAAGGAGGTGTGACGAATCGGTGGATCGGTCACGAGGGTCGTTCAGACACCTCTTTTAACTTGGCGCGGTAGCGTGGAGGGCGTTTCGCCCTCGGGATCACTGCGGCACGAGCTTGATGTAGTCGAACGATAAAGTATAGCCGGCGCTGGCGGCGTTTTTCCCCGTCACGAGGAACTGGAAGGATTTATTGCCGCTGGACGAGAAGGTCGTGTTGCCGACGTCGACTTCGGTGTACGAGGCCGTCGCCGAGTAGAGGTCGACCGGGTTGCCGTGATTTACTCCATTGGACGAGTATTGAAAGATGCCGCGGTTGTTCGATAGTTTCGCGCCCACGCGCACGTCGTAGGTCCGCGCTTGCGGGACATTGACGGTGTAAGTCACGAAATCGCCCGCCGCGGTGGCATCGAGGATGGTCGAGTAGCCATTGCTGAAGCTGCTGTTGCCAACAATGCGGTGGGTGTCTGCGGATTTGGCGGCTAGGGTGAGATTCTCGGCCTCGTAGGTCGTGATGAAAGCCGCATGGATGGCGTTGGCATACTGCGCCGCCTTGCCGTTGCCGACGAAATCGTCATAGATCCACATCCAGCCGCCGCTCGTCCCATACTGGTTTTTCCAGCCCGTGAGCTTTGTTTGGACCTGGCTCGGCGTAAGATTCTGATCCCATAGGCCGGGATAGACCGGGACGCTGCCGAAATTTGCAAACGTGCCCGGATTGTTGCCAGCGCCGCCCGAGTAACACTGCAAATGGATGCTATCGACGCACCCCGGGCGTTGGCTGTTGATCTGCGAAACGACGTTGGTCCAGAAGGAGGCATTGGTATATGGATCCGGCACGACGTGGGCGCCGAGGTCGCTGAGCATGACGGCGAATTTCACCATCGTCGTCGCGTCGTAACAGTTCTCGTCGTCGAAATCGAAAGCATCGACGGACGGTATGGCCGTGAGCAAGGCGGAGAAATTTTGGTAAAGGATACTCGTGGAGGTTGTCCCCTGGGCATTTACGAGATCGCGCACGTCCTGCCAGTCGCCGACATTTGAGGACCCGATGCTGAAGGTCACCCGGCGCACGCTGCCCTGGTGGAGGGCGGCCATATTCGCAACGAAGTCCGAGTGCGTGGTGGCGCCGACATAGGCGCCGCCGGAGCAGAGCGGAAATTCGCCGTTGAAGTTCAGGTCGCCGTTCGACTTGACCTCGATATTCCAGACGATCGCCTCCGTAAAACCTGCGGCCTTGATCTCCGCGACGTGTGTGGCGGCGCCGGTCTTGTAGTATGGGCCGCCGCCGAAGAGGCCGGCCAGTTCAGCGTTGGCCGGCTGCGGGCTGGTGATCATCAGCAGCGCCGCTGCGACGGCCGCGAATGCGGCGACTCCAGGCGCGATCGGGCGAAGACGAGGGGACGCGGCGCGATTTGACGACATGAGGGCCGCAAAGGTCTCGGCGAGCTGTGCGGAACGGATGGACATGGATTCGAGGTGGTTGAGCGGAATTGCGGGGAGCCCGCGGGGACGGGAAGGCTCTGGAATTTGCCCGGAGACGACAATCGCACATTGATGCGATGGGCCGTGTCGGGTCGCAGCCGGCGTGGTCGGAAACGCGGCTCTCCTCCGTACGGCGGGATTTGCGGGGTTGCAAGGGGTTCGGCCAATTTCACAGCGCAAACGCCCGAATGAAGGGCGCAATGCCATCGGTTGCGAGGGGGCGATGTTTCATGGGGCGGTGGGGTTGGTCCGCAGACCCGCAGACCCGCAGACCCGCGGACCTGCGGACCTGCGGACCTGCGGATCACGCCCGCGGAGCATTACGAATCTGGAGATTCGTAACGAGAGTAGTCCAATTTTGGCCCTTGCCTCCAAGACTCGACGTGCCTGCCCGGGGACCCTCACCACACACGGAACACCCGCCATGGGGAACTGGAGTCCTCCTTGGCCCATGGCACGTCTTCTCTGCGAACTTTGGCGCTCCAGGTTCGGAGCTTCGCACAAGCGCACGTTGGTTGTTATTTTCGAGCTGCAAGTGGTCTGAACGATGTTTCCGCCCCGCCGCTTCTCCGCCGCACCGCGCGAGGTTGCAAACCTCGCCTACATTGGCGCCGCGTTCCAATACGCGGCCGGACCGCCCTCGTTTTTGGAGGGAGAGCAGCTTGCATTTAACAATGTGCACCAGTCCTGATGGATTCAGCTAGTCAGGACTGGTGCTGCAATTGCAGTTTTTGATGTAATGTTGCGCCTATTGCGGCAGGAGCTTGATGTAGTCGAACGAGATGCTGTATCCGGCGCTGGCGGCATTTTTTCCGGTTACGAGGAACTCGAAGGATTTGTTGCCGCTGGAGACAAAGGTCACGTTGCCGATGTCGACTTCAGTATACGAGGCGCCGGGAGTGTAGAGGTCGATCGGGGCGCCATGGTTCACGCCATTTGACGAGAACTGGAAGATGCCGCGGGTATTGAATAGTTTTGTGCCGACTCGCACGTCATAGGTCCGGGCCTGTGGGACATTGACCGTGTAGGTCACAAAATCGCCTGCGCCGTTTGCATCGAGAATCGTCGCCGCGCCGTCGCTGAAATTGCTATCGGCGATGATGCGGTGGGTGGCCGAGGATTTGGCTGAGACGGTGAGATTTTCGGCTTCATAGGAGTCCAGGCCGGTGGTCGAAATATTCACGTCATCCCATTTTACATACTGGCCCGAGACGCCAGTTCCGGTCGTGCTGATTTCGATGACGACCCAGGGATTGATGGGCGTCACGTTAAGCGAGAGGAACTTCCACGAACCGCCGCCCGTCGCCGTCGCCACGGTCTCGGCATTGCCCACCGTGGGATCGTAGCCGAGCGCCTTCAGCGTGGCTGTGCCGCTGCCATTGATGTAAGCCCAGCCGCTGATATTGACCTGAGCGCCGGAGGTGAGCGCGCCGGCGATGCGCCGAACAATGATCGGGCTCGTCGTGGCGCCGGAATTCATTTTGGCGTAGCCCGAGCCGCTGTGCGCGCCGGCGCTGTCGCCGGTCACAAAGGTCGTGGTTGTCGGAGCGGTGGTGAGCGTCGGGTCGTAATAAACGATCCAATCGCGTTGCGAATCATTGCTCGACTCGAAGCCGCCATTGGCGAAAGCCCGGTTGACAAAGCCGGTCTGGATTTCGCCATAGCCGGGTTGATAAGGGGTGAAGTTGTTATCCACGTAGGCCCAGTTGGGGTCATTGAACGTCAGCGAGAAGAGCAGGCTGCTCGAGATGCCGTAGCGCTTCAGCGCAAGGTAGTAAAGCGGCAGCCAACGGCGCCGGTACTCCTGGCCGCCGCCGGGAAAGCCGGCCGGCGCCCAGCCTACACTCATGCCGCATTCGCTTGCGGAGACGGGTTTCTTGATATTCAGCGCCTGCATCCACTCGAAAGGTTTGCTAAAGCTGCCATCGTCGATTTCGCTGCTGTAGACATGCACGCCGATATAGTCGCAATAGTTCGCGAGGCCCAACTGGAGCATGTCATTTAGAAAGGTCGCGGTGGGGCTCGAGACCGGGCTGGATTCGATCTTGATATTGGGATCGATGGCTCGGGCGGCATTGAAGGCGATTTGCTGGAAATCGACTGCTTGTTGCGCGGTGACGCCGTTCAGATCGGGCTCGTTGATAATGATGTACCAGAAGATTTTTCCCTGGTAGCGGCTCATCACGCCGCGCACGAAGTAGTCGTAGTTATTCTTCCACTCCGTGTAGTTGGTGCCCTTGCTTACCATCGTGACCGGATTCACCGGGACATGCATGGCGATGTGATTGGAGACGTGGGCATTCACCACGGCATCCCGCGCGGTCCAGTTAAACGCGGCATTAACTGTGCCGCCGCCGACTCCATTCATACCCATGCGCACGGCGGTCATGCCCAGCGTCTTGTCATTCGTGATGTTATTTTGCACGAAGGTGGGATCGGTATTGAAACCGGTGTCATTGCACATGCCCATCATTGCGTCGCTTACGCCATAGCTGGCGCGCGGAGCGGCGCAGAGCAGGGAAGCCGACAGAGCGGCGGCGAGCAGTCGCGGGAGGCGCTGCCAGGTTTTTTGGGGGATCATCGGGGGTCTGTTTGTTTCTCGGGGGTTGGTTGTTCCGGGGGTTATGGGGTGAAAATCGGGGCTGGGGCGGAGAAGTATTTCGCCGTCAGGTATTTTTCGACGAAGAGGCGTTCGGCTGGAGGCAAGGCGCGGAGATAGACCACGGCCTCGGCGATGGCTCCGGGAAAGTACGGCATCGTGGGCGAACCCCGGCCCAGCCAGAGCGCGTCCCCCGGGCCTTTGATGGCGGTGCGCTTGCCGGTTTGTTGCAGCGCCCCGTGGCCGTCGATATAGAGAGTTTCCTTGGCGCCGTCCTTTACTGTGCAGGTGAGCGAATACTTCGCGCCGATAGAGGTGGGACGTTTGAAGACGGGGTGATTGTTGACCTCGGTCGTCCCAAAACGGAAGGCGACGTTTTCCTGGAATGGGCTGAGGTAGACTTTGCCCCACGGCACGGTTTGATCCCAGTAAAGGGCCGAGCTTTCGCCGCTATTGATGAAGGTTTTGTTCTCCGAATTGGCGCTGACCAGGAATAGCGTGAGGCCCGACAGGCCTTCCACATGCAGCCGGGTCTCGAGGTAATCGTCGATCCCGTCGAATTTCACCGCAGGAAGGCCATTCACGGCCTTTTCCGAGAGGATCGGCTGACACTCCGCGCGCCGCTGGCCGGCATTGCGTTCGTTTCCCGACTGATCTTCCCAGGCGGCCACCGCCGAGCCGTTTCGCACGATGCCGGCGTCGGCCATGAGCCAGAGGGCGAGGCCGTCGTTTGGCAGTATGGGATGGGAAACCAGTGGTTGATCTTCTGCTGCGACGGCCGTGTGGCCCGATGCCACGCGGATGGTGGACGAGTCGCTGAGGCGGCGCATTTCCACTTCGCCGGAGCGGACGTCGAGCGTGGTGGATTCCGGCGCGCTGGTGACCGAGAAGCGCGTGCCGATCACAGTCAATTCCGATGCAGTCGTCCGAATGCTCAACGGTTTTCCCACCGGTTGCTTGGCCACTTGGGCTTCGAGCACGCCCGAGCGAAGATGGAATTGCTTGCCGTGCCGCGAGCGCTCGATTTCCAGGATTGCCGACGGGTGGACGAGGAGCGCTGTCGCCTCTCCCGCATAAGTCAGCGAAACGGAGCCCGCCTCGCAATGAATAACGTCCTCGGGCTGAAGTTGGAAATGAGCCGTGAGCGGCCGGGCGGCGCCGGACCGCTCCACGGTGGCGCCGCCATTTGCCTGTGTACAGACGGGGTAGGCGTCGATGTGGAAGGAGCGCCACAAGCTGCCGGCGAGCAGGGCAAGCATCGTCGCCGCGACGGTCAAAACCGGGCGCGACCAGGGTTTGAAAGAGAAAGGCCGTGCGACCTGGCGTGCGGCGGAAGAAATCGCTGTGACCTCGCGGCGCGGCGGCTCCGCGCGGAAGGACGAATCGGTGGCCTCCTCGACGAAGCGCAGAGCCCGCATCGCCTTATCGGTCACCGAACCCGTAGGCGGCTGCGCCGAGACACGCAGCATCGCAACACAGGCCCTTCGCCAGCCCTCGTGCCGCTGCGAGGCCTTGCCGGGATCGGCAGAAGAATTTGGCTCGCTCATAGGTAATCCTCCAGTCCGAGGCGCCGCTGGACACACGCGCGCACCGCATCCCTCGCCCGTTCGAGTCGTTTCAAGATGGCCGCGATGGCGACGCATTCCTGCTCGGCGATCTCTTTGACTTTGCAATCTTCCAGATAGTGGCGGCGAAAGGCGCTGCCAAGTTTCTCTGGCAGGGCGTCCATACATTGATGAATGACTTCCACGCGGCCGAGCCATTCTGCGCTCGAGGCGTTCCCGTCGAAGGCTTCGAAGGCCGTATCCAGGCCCTCGAGCACCGCCGGTTCCAGTGGGATTTCCCGGCTCTTCTTGCGCAAGTGCGAGAGGCAGAGATGCCGGGCAATCCCACGCAACCACGGGGCAAAGGCCTCCTCGCGCTCCAGGGTGTCGAGCTTGTGATAGGCGGCGATCAATGCCTCTTGCGCCAAATCTTCCGCCTGCATGCGGTCTGGCACGAGGGCGAGCACGTAGGCCAGCAGCATGTCTTCATGCTGCCGGGCCAGGGCTTCGTAAACCGAAAGCGGGGGAGATTCGTTCACGGTGGTTTGCGGTATAGTCGGTTTTCGGAGGGTGGTTTATGACATTTATTTGCGGAAAATGTCGGTTGGGTGGAAACGCAGGCGCTTGAAATAGGCGGATGCTTGATTAGCCCAATTCTGAGGAAGTCTTGGGCGTGTCCGCGCACCTTATGCATCGATCGCGACGCGCGCATACCCACGAAGCGAATCAAGACGGCTTGCCGAGCCTCTCTCCGAGATTCAAGGCAGCAAACTGTGGTCGATCGCTTCGCGACTCGATTCGGAGCCATAGCGATGTGCTATCCGACGCCGTTGTTCACTTTGGCCAAGCTACGTTTTGGGTGGTTTCTCCAAGTTGACAATATTCGGATCGAAAGCAATATCGGGCGGCGGTTTTCGAAATCCCGTGGCCCGGAATGAGCTTTGGGTTGACGAAAACAGCTTTCCGCAGGTCGCGTCAGCGATCGAAATCCACCCCTACTCATGAATGCATCCCACTCATTTTTGCCGCCTGCTCGGTCTGCAAATCCAGCGTTCGTTTGCTAGTAAGCCGAGCTAAATGAAGGACAGACTCCCCCTTACGATGAGCGAGACACCCCGGTCTTCCACTTCTGGCGCTTCAGGCGCCGCGGAGCTTAGGTTTGGGCATTTCATTGTTCGGAAACGGCCGGATGGTTCGCCTTGGGAGTTGGGGCGTGGGGCGATGGGGGTGACGTATCGGGCGGTGCATCCGAAGCTAAAGAAGGACGTCGCCCTGAAGGTGATTCGGACGGAGAAGCAGCTCGACGAAGTGGCGCGACAGCGCTTTGAATTGGAGGCGCAGGCGGCGGCGCAGATTGAGCAACTCCATGTGGCGGCCATCTATCATTTTGGCGAGGAGGACTCGACGCTGTTTTACGCGATGGAGTTCGTGCAAGGAGTCAGCCTGGAGGCACTTCTGGAGCTAAAGCCCGGGCCGTGGGCGCCGGTCGAGGCGCTGGCGATGGCGGCGCAGACAGTTGCAGCGCTGAAGGCGGCCCATAAATCCGGGGTGATTCACCGCGATCTAAAGCCGGACAATATCATGGTGATCGAGGGCGATGCGCTGCAGGACGATAACGAGCGAATCGTCGCGGCGGGAAATAGACTTTTGAAGGTCATCGATTTTGGACTCGCCCGCCGGTTGGGAGAAGCGAGCGCGTCGCAGTCGTCTCTGGCTACCCGGGGATTTGTGGGCACGCCGACGTATTCGAGCCCCGAGCAATGCCGAGAAGAGAAGACTATCGACGGCCGCACTGATCTTTATAGTCTCGGCATCATCCTTTGGCGGCTGCTCACGGGGAAGGTGCCTTTTGACGGCCGCCTCCACGAGGTGATCATCAAACAGTTGGGCGAGGATCCTCAGTGGGCGCAAATGCGGGGTGTGCCGGACTTCGTGCAGCAAATCGTCTGCGATCTCTTGGCGAAGAACCCGGCTGACCGGAAACCGCAAACGGCGGCGGAACTGATGGTCATCCTGGACCAGGCGTGGCGCGCGCTTGCGGCGGGGAACTCGTCGCAGTGGGCCGCGCCAGAGCCGCAGTGGACGGAGGAGATGAGAGGCGCGAACGAGGTGGACGAAGGCGCGCCTTCAGGCAGCTCTCAGGAGGTAGCAGCCGGGTTTGAATATCTGGATGGTGTCGACGCAGGGGATGCCGAGGATGCCTCCACGGAGAATTCGCTGCCGGTGGATTCACAGATGGAGGAATTGCACTCGGAAGGGATGGAAACAATTCCCGTGGCGAAGCCGAAGATCCCGACCGCTTTGCCAGCGGGAGCGGGGAGAAAATGGGCATGGATGGGCGCCGCGGCGGGAATCGGGGCAGTGGCTTTGGCAGGGTGGTGGCTCAGCCAAAAAACCGCTGGGCCAGTGCAGGCGAAGGCTCATCTCGCTGCGCCGGAAAAGGTTAGCTCGTCCACGGTGCTGAAGGTGGCCAACGGCGCCAACGCTTCCGTCGAGCATCCCTTGGTGAATTCGCTCGGTATGGAATTTCTGCCTGTGCCGGGAACGAAAACGCTGATGTGCCGGACGGACACACGCGTTCGCGATTTTCGCGAATTTGCGGAAGCGACGAAGCTGCATCAGACAGGCGGAGCCGGTGTGGTCCAACCGAAAGAAGTCGATGGCAAGCCGGTTCTATCGATGGGGTATGATCCGAAAGCCGACTGGACAACACCAGGCTTTGAGCAGACGGCGGAAGATCCGGTGGTGTCGGTCTCGTGGGCGGAAGCTAAATCCTTCTGCGATTGGCTTTCAAAGAAAGAGGGGCGATCGTACCGACTGCCCACTGACGCGGAGTGGAGCGCCGCCGCTGGGGACGCGAAATATCCTTGGGGGAATACCTGGCCGCCGCCTCAAATGGCCGGAAACTTTGCTGACCAGACCTTGCACGATGTCTATCCACAGGAATCCCATATCCTGGCGGACTACCGGGACGGCGCAGCGTACACCTCGCCGGTGCGCAAGTGCTCGCCGAACGCGCTTGGCTTTTTTGACCTGAGTGGGAACGTCCTGCAGTACTGTGAAGACGAATACCGTGCGTCGCTGAATCCACCGGAGTTTTTGGCCAAACATGGCGAGTTGCGGAACGATCAGGGACACGGCGGATATCAAGTCCACGTAGTGCGGGGATCGTCCTGGATGGCTGCGGATTTGCTGGAGACGGTGGTGCGGCGTGGATTCTCCAGCGAGTATCGATCCGCACTCTACGGCTTTCGCTGTGTGCTCGTCGAAGACGGAGCGTTTGCCGCGACGGCGCCTTCATCGACCGCGATACCTCCACCTGTGGCGAACACGCCATCGACAGCGGAGACTTGGCGGGATCTGCTGCACGGACCGGAAAAAGTCCAGCCAGGCAACGATGCCCGTCTCGATAACAAGAGTCTGCATTTTCAGCGCCATGGGATGGTGCGGGCAAATGCGCCGGCGCCCAACTTCGCCGTGCGGATGAGCGCGACCTACGATCCACGGTCCACCCCGCGCCTGCTGGTGAAGGAAAGTCACGACGGTCACTACGCGATCCTGGTAGGCGAAGGGAAGTTCGTGCGCGTGGTGCGCAGTGACCGATCGGGATATGATCTCAAGCTGGCTGAATTTCCGCTCGCGAATGCACTCACGGCCGGGCGCACTTACCGGCTGGAAACGCAGGTGCTCGACGGCAAGCTGACCGTCGCGCTCGACGACCACGTGTTGGGAAGCGCCATGGATTCCAACTTCGGTGATGGGGGAATCGCGGTCGAACTCCGGGAAGATATATCGCAGGAGATCACGGAACTCACCGCTCGGCCCTTGGTTGCCGGAACCACGGGGCTTTCACTTTCGGTTCCAGAGGAAGTGTGGCGAAATCCGTTGATCGGGCCAGATCGCTTAGGTACCCGACGCTATGGCATCGACATAGACGAGAAAGGAATCCATTTCAAGCAGCCGGGTGTGCTGCGTCACGCCGCCGCCGGCGCCGAAATCAAAACGCGAATGGTGACAACCTTCCGCCCCGGCGGCGCCCTAGTCGAACTGTTGATGTGCGGCTCGGACTCGGCATATCCGACGGATTTGGCCTGCCGAACGTCGTTACGGGACGGCAATACCATCGTCGTGAGCCAGGGCGGGGCGATGAATCCGCCGCCGCTTGGGACCTTCTTGCTCTCCACTCCGATTGCTCCAGGTGAGAAATACATCCTGGAGGAGCGGTTTAGCGGCGGCGAACTTTCGGTTGCGATCAACCGGCATCCGGTGGGTGCGGTTTTCGACACGACCTTGTCCAGCGGGTTTATTGGCATTGCTTTAACCGGCGGGTCGGGGGTCGAAGTCGACACATTCGAGTACGCGGTCACGGACGCGGCGGGGAAGGCGTGGCAACCGGCGAGCAAGGAGCCTCCGCGAAATTGGGGAAAAGTGAGCGGAAAGACGCTGCCGGCGCGCTCGAGTGAATGCGGCCCGGAACACGTCGATCTCACGAACTACTACAACGGAGATCTGGCGTGGACCATCGATTCCATTCCCTTGCCCACCGGCCTGCAGACTTTCAAGGGCACTCGCTTTGATGTGCGTGGAATTGTCCAGATCGCCAACAAAGATCTGAAGCTAATTTCGGACGCATTTCCGGAAGCTGTCAAAGGCATCGCCGTGGGACAGAAAGCCCGGCGAATTCATTTCCTGCATTCGGCGTCGTTTGGCACGGGGCTGCCGCAGGGCAAAGAAATCGGCGACTATGTTATTCATCTGCAAAGTGGAGTCGAGGCGCGGGTTCCCATCGTATTGGGCAAGGACGTGACCGACTGGGCGAATGACTTTGGCGCAACTGAAGAAACGAAAGGCCACCTCGCCTGGAGCTCGAACCCTCCCGGAAAACTTGCGCGGATTTATGAGGCGTTCTGGGAAAATCCCCAGCCCGAGAGTGTGGTCTCGACGATCGATTTCGTCTCGAAGATGGGCGAGGCGGCGCCGTTTCTAGTTGCCATCACGGTTGATCCAGCGACTGGCCAGTCCCCATCCACCGATACGGCGAAGACAGGAAGTTCATCGAAGTCGGCAGAAGCCGCCGCAACGCCGGCGCCGGCAAACGACGGGCAAGCGGTCGTGACGAAGTGGCTGGCGCAAACCGACGCCCAGTATCAGGACGCATATCTACGCGAAGTGATGAAGCCGTATGAGAATTCGATGGGCCAATTGAAACAGATTTACCTCAGTGCGATCGCCCGGGAGCTGAATGTGGCTTCGGCCGGAGCGAAACTCGACGATGCCGTCGCGCTGCGGGCCGAGCGGGATCGTATGCTCGCCGGCCAGGGAGTTCCAGCCGATGACTCGGATACAACCGTCGCGTCGCTCAAGGCGCTGCGTACGGACTATCGGGGGCGGGCCGGGAAGCTGGAGGAGACCCGTGTCGCCGGCGCCAAAGCGCACTTTGCCACCTATGACAAGATTCTGGCTTCGAATCAGGCCACGCTGACGCAGCGTCAGCGGCTCGACGAGGCGCTGCTCCTGAAGGCCAAGCGGGAGGACGTCGCGAAGAAATGGTTGGGGGAAGATAAGACAACCTCGCCGGCGCCTATGGCAGCCAAGGAGGCCGCGCCGGCAGCGGCGACGCTTGAGCCGAAACGTGCAGTGCGAATGTCGGAACGGGATGCGGTCGAGTGGCTTCTTTCCGTCGGTGGCTCGCTGACCGTAATCCAAAATGGGCAAGAGGTGCGGGTTACCGATGCGAAGGCACTCCCGCGGGAGGGCCAGAATTACGTGGCGGCCCAACTAGTCAAGGACGACCTGAAGCAACCGGTGGCGGATGAGGAGTTCGATCGCCTGGCGGCGCTCAAGACACTAAAGGTGATCCAACTGCGGAATTTTTTCGTTTCGAAACAAGCCTTCACGTTTCTTTCCCAATTTTCCGAGCTTCGGGAATTAAATTTCGGCGGATGCCATTTCGAAGACGGGTTCATTGAGTGCGTTGGCGGGTGCGAGAAGCTCAGCCGTCTGCTGATCAATACCTCACAGTCTCCCCTCCAGGACCTGGATAAACTGGCGAAGCTGAAATACCTGACCTACATCGACCTCTCGAAGTCCAAAGTGGATGATGCGGGCCTGAAGCAAATCGCCAAGCTCGCTCATTTGGAGGTCCTCAAGCTCACAGATACGCAGATCACGGATGCGGCAGTGCCGAGCATTATCGAAATTGAATCGCTGAGGGAACTTCACATTCAAGGGACAGCCGTGACGCCCGTCGGCCTGAAACCCCTGGCGCGAATGCGGCGATTGGAATTTCTGGGCTATTTCAAGGACGGGATGAACGACTATGCGGGTTCGGTGCGGCAAGTCGCTCAAATATTTCCAGCCATGCAAAAGCTTTGGTTGGCCGGTCGCGTTGGAGCCGAGTCGATCAAACCCTTGAAAGAGTTTCGTGAGTTGGCCCTTCTGGGTTGCGTAGCGAACGCGGATGCATTGCCAGAAATTGCCAAGCTGCCGAGAATCGATGCCTTGATTCTGAATGATTCGACGGTGGGCGACGCGGATCTGGAGCCTCTCGCGCACATGAAATCCCTGCGAAGTCTCCAACTAAATCACACGATGATTAGCGACGCGGGACTCGACATCCTGAAGAAAGACAAAGCGCTGCGAATACTCTCGGTGAAAGATTGCAAGCCGGGAGTATCCGAAGCAGCGGCGGCGGCATTCGAAAAGGAAGTGCCCGGCTGCAAGGTCACGAGGTAACTAACCAACGTTCGGCGCATGAAGCTTCCGCCATGCCAGAATACCGTGGCTCACGATGACATCAAAGACTCGGCGCGCAGCAGCAACTGCGCATCCGCGTCGCGGAAGAGCTGGCCGAGTTTGCCGGCGAGTTCTCCGAGCCGGAAGGGCTTGGGAAAGAAAATCGCGCAGGGATCTTCCTCGATCGCTTCGAACTCGTTGCTGTAGCCGCTCATCATCACCACGGGGAGGTGTGGATAGGTCTCGCGGATTTTGCGGAATGCGCGGGCGCCATTAAGCTTGGGCATGGTGAGATCGAGAAAGACCACGCGAAATTTGCCTTGGTTTGCGAGGACCTTTTCGACGCCCTCGGCGCCGTCCTGCGCGGTATCTACGGTGAAACCGAGATGCCGCAGCACATCTGCAACGACCGAGCGAACGGCTTCCTCGTCATCCACGAGCAGCACTCGGCCGGAATACTTTGGCCAGGGTTCCGACGGCTCCGCGCTTTGGGTTGGAGCGATTGCGCCCACGACCGGTCGCAAGAGAATCCGAAAAACAGTTCCCACGCCCAGCGCGCTTTCGACGGAGATGGCTCCGCCGTGGCTGCGCACGATGCCGGCTACGGCGGCCAGGCCCAGTCCACGGCCGGAGAATTTCGTGGTATAAAATGGATCGAAAATGCGATTCAGCATTGTTGGGGAAATTCCCTGGCCCCGGTCGCGAACCTCCAGCGCGATATATTCGCCAGGCGGCAGGTCGTCGCCGACACAACATTCGGCGAGAGAGTCCCTGGTGGCCGAATAACGTGCGGTGCGGAGGGCGACGGTCCCGGGTTTTCCTTGCATGGCCTCGGCCGCATTGATGACCAGGTTCATGACCACTTGTTGCAGCTGGCTTTCATCCGCGCAGACGGGCGGCAATTCCGGCGCGAGGTCGAGCTCCAGACGCGTGTCCTTGCCGACGGCGACCGACAGCAGCGGCTCGGCTTCGCGAACGAAGGCGCTGAGATCCTTTTCGCGCAGGACGATGCGGCCTTTGCCTGCGTAGGCCAACATCTGGCTGCAGAGCAGCGCCGCGCGACGCGAGGCGTCCTCGATCATGTTTAGATAACTTGCGATGCCCCCGTCGCCAGGCGATTGCTTTGCCGCAAGCTCGGCGCTGCAGGCGATGACGTGCAGCAAGTTATTGAAATCGTGGGCGACGCCGCCGGCCAGAACGCCCAGGCTTTCCAGGCGCTGAGCTTCATACATTTTTTCCTCGAGTTGCCGGCGCTGGTCCTCGGCGTGTTTGCGTTCGCTGGCATCGCGAAAGATGACGACGCAACCCGAGAGATTGTTATTCTGGTCGCGAATGGGGGCGATGCTGTCGTCGATCGGAATTTGTTTCCCGTCGCGCCGCTGCAGGGAATGGCCTTCAGCGAGATGGATGACGGCGCCGGATGTCATGGCCTGGCGGGCAATCTCATCGATGCGCGCCGGCTCGTGATCCTTGCAGATATTGAAGACCTCGCCGAGCGGAATGCCGATGGCCAGGGCGCGAGGACAGCCGGTAAGGAATTCGGCGATGGGGTTCAGGTAGTTGATGCGCCCTTCCAGGTCAGTGGCGATGACCCCGTCGCCGATGCTTCCGAGCGTCGTGGCCAGCCAGCGTTCCATCTGCCGCTGTCGGTCCTCGGCTTTCTTCCGGTAGAAAGCCATCTCGATGGTGGCTCGGAGTTCGCGCTCTTGAAAAGGTTTCAAGACATAGCCGAAGGGCTCGGTCACACCCGCGCGCGTGAGCGTCGAATCGTCGGAGTGGGCCGTGAGGAAGACGACGGGCAAATCACTCGCCGCCCGAATCAGCGCCGCGGCGTCGATGCCATCGGCGGCGCCGAGCAGATGGATGTCCATGAGGACGAGGTCCGGGCGCAAGGCCAGGGCTTCGGAAACGGCATCGTCCGCATTATCGACGCGGCTGCAAACCTCATAGCCCAGACGCTGCAGCCGCATTTCGAGATCGAGGGCGACGAGGCTTTCGTCTTCGACCACGAGGATGCGGGGTTTGGCCGGGGTGGCGTCAGGCAGCGTTCGCATGAGGAGGGGGGACGATTTGTTTCGAGGAGATGGCTGGGGAAGGCAAGGTGATCTCGATACGCGCGCCGCGGCCGTTTCGATTCATGACGATTCCGCCGCGCAACTGCCGGGTGAGATTGTCGATGAGGCGCAGCCCGAGGGACTTGGCCTTGCGCAAGTCGAAGCCTTCCGGCAGTCCCGGGCCATCGTCGCTCACGCATAAGACCAGGGAGCCGGGCGCAGGTGTCAGCAGTTCGACGCGGAGTTCACCGCTCTCCCGACCGTGAAAGGCGTGTTTGCAAGCGTTTGAGACCAGTTCTGTCGCGATGAGCCCAAGCGGGATGGCGGTATCGAGGGGAAGCTCCACGTGGGCGCAGTCGGTCTTCATCTCGACCCGGGCGCCGCCGCGCGGGTTGCTGCGGACGACGAGGGTGGCGAGATCGATGAGGTGCTCGCCAAAGTCGATCGTGGCGAGCGAGGGCGAGTGGTAGAGCCGGTCGTGGATCATGGCCATGGCCTGGATGCGCAACTGGCACTCGCGAAAGATTTTTTCTTCCTCCGGCCGGTCGGCAGCCATCGAATGAAGGTTCAGCAGACTGGAGATGACCTGCATGTTGTTCTTCACCCGGTGATGGACTTCCCGCAGCAGGACTTCCTTTTCCTCGAGAGAAGCCTGGAGCGAAAGATCAGCGCGCTTCCGCTCCGTGATGTCCTGGATCTGTGAGACCATGTGCAGCGGACTTCCGTCCGCGCGGCGCACGAGCGAGACGCTGGTGAGCGCCCAGACGATGGCGCGATCTTCTCGCAGGTATCGCTTCTCGGTATGGAAATGCGTGATGCGACCGGCGAGCAGATCTTCCGTGAGGGCGCGGTCTCGGGCGACGTCGTCCGGATGGGTCACGGAATCCACGGAGCGCTGCAACAGTTCATCAGCCGAGACACTCAAGGTGCGGCAAAGCGCAGCATTCGCCTGCAGCCAGCGCCCATCCGGATCCACGAGCGCAAAGCCGATGGCCGAATAGTCGATGGCATTGCGGAAGCGGCCTTCGCTGAGTGTAAGTTGCTCCTCGGCGCGCCGCCGCTCGGCGACTTCGCCTGCCAGTTCGCGATTTAGAGCAGTCAGTTCTGCGGTGCGCTCGACGACGCGTTGTTCGACCAGCGTCGTTCCGCCGGTGATGACGAGGAGAACGCCGCCGAGGAGGCTGGTGAAGAGAAATCCTCCCGACAGTATGAACCAACTGACGGGCGAATACCGGGTGGCCTGAAACGCCGGGGTGGGGATGAATCGCATCTGCCACATCCGCTCGCCGATGCGGATGTGTGTGGACCAATCGAGTGGAGTGGTGGGAGGCGCGGTCTGGATATGGGAATCCAATCCGCGGGAGAAAACGAAAACCGGAGTTTGGGAATCGGTGACGTCTTCCACGTAGAGTTGCATGTCGGGAACGGCGGTTTTGTCGAGCGCCTCGTTTTTGACATGCTCCAGGAGCAGCCCTCCGACGACGTATCCGCGTAGGCGGTGGCGGCGCAGAACGATGGAGGCTTGGGAGGTGCGTGTGGTCTCGTCGACCGAGCGCAAAGTTTCGTTCAAACCCGCCATGTCGTAAACGGGGACGGTCACGACTATGCCACGGCCTTTTTTTCGCAGAAATTCCACCGGCACCGTGGCCTGATCGGCCCCGATATCGCGCGCCTGCTCCAGGGCGGTCCGACGTGCGGCCTCGGATGCAACGTCGAAGCCGGTGGGCTGATCATCTTCCTCGTTTCGTTGGACGTAAAGGGCGGGGAAATACTCGGCGCGTACTTGCGCCCGAACGAGCTTGCCGTCGGTGAGATCCTTGATTTCGAAATTGGCGAAGCCTTCCTGTCGCGCGCGCTCCTCGAAGACTTGACGACGGTCCTGCGGCACCCTGGGAATCCAAGCAAGCCCCTCAAAGCTGCCATACATGCGCAGCGCTTGCTTCGCATAGGTGTGGAATTGCTCGCGGGTGACATTTTCCCGCGCGTCGAACAGCGCGGCCAAGCCGTGTAGGACCGCTTCGTCCGTGCGTGTGGTCAGCGCCAGGCGGCTGACTTGCGCCCGTGCCTTTTCGATGAAAGTGCTCCGCTGCCGCCCGGCTTCGCTTTTTTGAACGAAAAAGAAGACTGCGATGGCAGCAGCGCATGAAGCGGCGAGTGGAAGGGCCACGGAGCGCCGGCGCGGCCGCCAGACTTCGCGCGGCTGGCCCAAGGCAACGAGCCCAATGATGCTGAAGATCCAGGTCCCGAGTGTGTCGCCCACCCACCATTCTCCCCAGTTCGCCGCCAACTCGCGAACCGGAACGATGCCAGCGATCCAGAGAGTCGCCGCGCCCCAGGTCGCGCCGATGAGGCAGCTCAGCGGGCCGCCGAGGAGCATGAAGGAAAGGATCTTCCGGCTGCGAATGAGGGGCTGCGGCCAGCCGACGTGGCGGCGGATCAACCACGCTCCCGTGGAAGCTTGCGCTGCGGCGCCTAGGGCGATGCTTGCCGCTACGAGCAGGGGCGAAGTTACGCGAGATGGGTCCAACACGCGAAAGCTCAGCTCGAGATTGAGCAAAAACGAGCCGAGGAACACTCCTGGCCAATGCCGTTTTCCCAGGACCAGCAGGCCGACGAGCGCCAGTCCGGAGGGCGGCCAGACCGCTCGCGTGTGACCCAAAGGGATCGAAAGCAGCGAACATAATGCTCCGGAGAGGAAGTGGACGGTCGCCAGGAGCAGCGTTGTGGCCGCCCATTCCAGTGCGCGACGGGGGTGAGGCATGGCGGGGATTGAAAGTATGCGGATATAGCATCAAATGAGCCAGACATCGGTAGTTTCCCGCGAGAGTTCTTGCTTGAAATTTGCTTCGGGGTGCGCACTGGCGAATTGCGACAATTGGCTGGTTCGGAAAGTCGCGATAGAGGATGAAGAACGCGCATGAGTTCCTCCGATATTCCTCAACCACACGATGGGATCGTTAGATTGGCGTTTAGTGAATTGCCTCAGGCGATCTCATTCTTTCAGGAGTATTTGCCCGCTCCCGTGGTGGAGGCTTTAGATTGGGATTCGCTGACTTTGCTTGACGGCACTTTTGTCGACGAGGATTTGCGCCAGGCGGAAACCGATCGGCTTTATTCCATTCCGTTCATCGAAAAAGACGGGGAAACTCGGATTCTGCTCTATATTCTATTTGAGCATCAAAGCAGCGAGGATGACTGGATGCCGGTGCGGTTGCTCTTCTACATGTGCTGCATCTGGAAGCGTTGGCGATCGCAGCATTCAATCAAAGACGGCCTGCCGTTGATTCTCCCTTTCGTGCTGTCGCATGCACCCGGTGGTTGGCGTGTGACTCGGCAGTTTCACGATCTCTTTCGGTGGCCGAAATCGGAGGCCTTGCGGGAAATTCTGAAGCAATACATTCCGCTGTTCGAATATGAATTGCTCGACTTGAAAGGGACGGATCTCGAAGCGCTGCGTGGCGGACCGTTCGTGCGAGTCCTGCTCGGCGTGCTGAAAACGGCAAGCGAAGGCGACCCCCGGAAATTTCTTGGCTGGGCTGTCTTGCTGATGGTTTCCCCACCATTCATGGCAGTCAATCAAACCGTGCGAGAGGCGCTTTATCTCTACATGTTCAAAGTTGCGGAGTTGAACCCGGAGGAATTTCGCGCGACTGTTGACGAAATTCCTCTGACTGGAGAACAAACCAAAGCCATCATGTCTCTCGCTGATTACCTTAAACAGGAAGGGCTCGAAGAAGGGCTCGAAAAAGGCCGCAGAGAGGGCCGCCAAGAGGGCCGCCAAGAGGGCCGCCAAGAGGGCTTGTTGATTGGGCAGGTGCAAATGCTGCAACAGCTGCTGGGCCGCCCTGTCGAGTCATTCGACAACCTCAATTTACACTCAAACGAGCAGTTGGAATCGATGCTGGCCGGCTTGCAGCGTGAGGTGCGCGCGCAGATGAAATAGCTGGAGGTGTTCGCCGAGACGGGCCTCTGGCCCTCTGGGCCTCGAAGCGCGGCGGCTCCCCTGTGGACTTATTCCTTCACGTCTTCACCACGGGTCGGACTCCATTTTGCCTCCAGACGAGCGCACTCCGCTTCGAGGACCGCATCATCGCCTTGGGCCAAATATTCCGCCATCTTCAAGCGGACAATGACTTTCGAAAAGGGCTTGGGAATCCGAAAATGATCCCAGCTCTTCTTCAACTCCCAGTAGCTGGAGTACTCCGCGTCGGCTTGGAAGACGGGGAGATTCATTGATTGCGCGAGAAAGACGATCCCACGACCGACGGTATAGCGCGGGCCGCGCGGGCCGTCGGGACTGATCACGACGTCGCTCCCGCTCTCCAGCGCGGTGCGCAATTCCCGCATGGCGTTTGCTCCGCCACGGGAACTCGATCCATGCACGACCTCCATGGCAAAGTGCTTTACGGTCGCGGCCAGAAGCCGGCCGTCGCGGCTGCCGCTGGTCATCACGGTGAGCCGCTGGTGGGGACGATTGCGATAGCGATCAAAGAAGAGCGGCAAGACGAGAATGCGGTTGTGCCAGGCGCCAGCGATGCGCCGGGTCTTGCGCGCCGGATCGAAATAACCGTCTTCATCAATCAATTGCATGCGCAGCGTCCAGCCGAGCAGCCGCATGAGTATGGAAATGAGCCAGCCCTTGGCTTCTTGCTTCGTCATGAGGCGTTCAGAGAGTCTCCCCAGCGAAATGCATCCGCCATCGGCAATCCCAGATGATCGAGGATACGTGCGACCACGGTATCGGCGACGGCGCCGACATCCGTGGGGCGGCTGTAGAAACTCGGACAGGCCGGGAGCAGGGTGGCTCCGGCCTCGATAACGGCCACGGCATTGCGGGCCTGGATGAGGTTCCACGGCGTCTCACGCACCACGAGGATGAGTTTGCGGCGTTCCTTAAGGAAGACGTCTGCGGCGCGCAGAATCGTGGAATCGCTCACCCCGGATGCGATGCGCCCCAGCGTGCCTGCGGAGCACGGGACAATCGCCATGGCGTCGAAGCGGGCCGAGCCGCTCACAAATGGCGCCCGCATGCCGCGTTCGCCGTGTTCATGCACACCCGGCGGAACGGTCCATGCGTCGAGTTCCGTCGCAATCACTTCACGCGCGTGGGCGCTCAGCACCAAATGAACTTCGTGTTCGCGGGCGTCGATGCGGGAAAGGAGGCGTTGCAGGTAGATGGCGCCGCTGGCTCCAGTCCCGGCGATGACCAACTTCATTTCGTCTCCGCATTCTCGGCCGCTTCCTTTTTGAGGAATTCCTGCACCGATGCGTTCCACTTTCCCCAATCCGTGCCGTTGTCCGTCTCAAGGAAGATCTGAAGATCCGTCAGCGCTTCCTCGTGGTAGGGATGATTCGGGATCTTGGCAACATCCAGAAGCGCGGGGAGTTTCACCGTGTTGTCGCGATTCATGAGGTCGGTCACGAGGACATCCTGCACTTCTTCAGGCAGGTTGGGATTGCGCAGCAAGGGCAGCACGCGGTTGTAATCCTTATCCGTGATGAGATTGGAAATGTGCTGCGCGGCCTCCGCCTGTCCGTCGGGCGGCAGGGTGGGCATGAGATTGATCAGCATTTGCGCGGTTTCCGTCTCGCCGGCATTGGAGGTCAGGATCTGGTCGATCTTGGCATCCCACTCCGGAACGGGCGGAGGGGTGCGCGGAGCGGGCAGGATGGGCGCGACGGGGGGCGTTGCCACGGCAACCGGGGGAGGCGTCGCCGGTGTAGGCGGAGGGGTCTCCATGGGAGGCGGCGTCGCCACCGAAGTAAGGCTGGAGGGCGGTGCTTCGGGCTTGGGCTCGGACTGGAGGAAAAAGTAAACGGCGCCGGCCACGAGCACGGCGGCGAGGGCAAAGATGATGAGCGGGCGTTGGGACATAAGAAGGAGTTGATTTCAGTCAGGACTTCGCCTGCTTCAGACGCAGCCGAACGCACGAAACGGGGCAGTTTCGGGGTGCGGCCAGGGCTGCATCGGTTTCATCGGACTACCTACAACATCACAAATACCCGGCGCTGTGCAATCGCCGGCTGAGATCGCTCTGGCGGCTTAGCCGTTTGGCGTAGAGTTCGCGATGGTCTTCGTTCGGCTCCGCGCGTGTGGCGGCATCCACCTTCACGATGCGGGCGCACAGTTCGCGGAAGGTCGTGGGTTTGCCTGTGGCGGCGTGCCAAGCGAAGGCGCCCTGGATGGCTGCGCCAAGGGCGGCCCCTTCGGCGCTTTGCAGGCAAATGGTCGGCACGCCAAAGACATCCGCGCAGATTTGCCGCCAGATGGCGCTCTTGCTGCCGCCGCCGGTAAGCCGGATTTCCGATGGTGTGATGCCCAGTTCCCGGAACCGGGACAAACCGTAGGCCAGACCCAGCGTAACGCCTTCCATGGTGGCACGGGCGAGATGATGGGCATGCATGTTTTCCGGGGTGAGGCCGTGAAGGACGCCGCTGCCTAGAGGAAGATTGGGCGTTCGCTCGCCATTGAGATAGGGGAGGAAGAGCAATTTGTCGGCGCCGGCTGGAGTGGCGGCGATGTGCTTTTCCATTTCGTCGTGCGTCCAGCCAAACATCTTTCGCACCTGCTCGGTTGCGACGGTGACATTCATGGTGCAGGCCAGCGGCATCCAGCGATCGGTGGAATCGCAGAAGGCGGCGATTTCCCCCTGCGGATCGATCACCGGCTCGGAGGCAAATGCGTAAACGGTGCCTGAGGTGCCCAGGCTGACTGTGACCACGCCCGGCTGGACATTGCCCGTGCCGATGGCGCCCATCATATTATCGCCGCCGCCGGCGCTAACCACGGGGGCATTTTGCAGGCCCCAGGCCTGGCGCAGGCTGTCCCGCAGGAGTCCCATGGCCCGTCGCGAGGTGGAAATGGGGGGGAGGCGATCTGCAAGCTCGGGATCGATGAATTCCACGAGCGGTTCGCACCATTTGCGGGTGCGCACGTCCATGAGGCCGGTGCCTGAGGCGTCGCCGTACTCCATGCCGCGCTCGCCGGTGAGGTGGAAATTGATGTAGTCGTGCGGCAGAAGGACGCCCTCGAGGGCCTTGTAGTTTTTCGGCTCCTTTTGCTTGAGCCAGAGAATCTTCGGCGCCGTGTAGCCGGGCAGGATCGCGTTGCCCGCCAGCTCGATGAGGCCTTCCGCTCCGCCGAATTCCGCCTCGAATTGCTTGCACTGCTCCAGCGTGGAGGTGTCGCACCACAACTTGGCCGGGCGGATGGGCTTGTTCTTTTTGTCCAGGGCCACGAAGCCGTGCTGCTGCCCGCTCACCCCGATCGCGACGACCTCGTTCTTGCGGTCTCCGAGTTTGGCCAGGCAGTCGCGCACCGTGGCGTCGGTCGCGTCGAGCCAGCACTGCGGGTCCTGCTCGAGATGCCCGGGAGGCAGACCTTCCACCATGCCGTAGGTTTGCGCCGAGCTGGCAAGCAGTTCCCCACTATCGACATCGAGGGCGATGGTCTTGGTGCTTTGCGTGCCGCTGTCGATCCCGAGCGCGATCATAAATTTGAAATGTGGATTTTGAGTTTCTGCTTTGGGCGGAGGTGGATTACAGAACGACTGCCGCACATTGCTGAGCGGCGCTATCGCAGAACGAAATCCAAAAATCGAGAATCGAAATCAGTCCCATGGTGAAGAAACTCCTCCATACTCGCTATCGCGTGAGCGATCTCGAAAAAACCGTCGCCTTTTATCGCGACGTTCTCGGTTTGTCCGAAGTCCGCCGCCACACCTCGCCGCGCGGCTCGAAACTCGTCTTTTTCAAGGCGCCGGGCAGCGAGGAGGAGATCGAAATTTGCCAATTTGACGCCAGCGGTCCGGTGAATGTCGGCTCGGACATCACGCATCTCGCCTTCGAAGTCGACGACATCGAGTCCTTCGCGCGCCACTCCGCCGCGCTGGGCTACCCGCTTTCAGATGGGCCGACTCCCACGGGCAGCGGCAGTGTGATTGCTTTCATTGATGCCCCGGAAGGCTATGAAATCGAGTTGATCCAGCGCGCCCGCTAGGGTCGCATCCTCTCTCCCCAACAGACCTTTACTACCTATTTGCCGATGGAATTCGACTGGCTCGACGCCCCCTTCGACCTGCGCAAGATTTCGCCAAAAGAAATCGAGGAAACCTTCGAAGATCCCTTTTCGATCCGGCTCATGCCGGAAGGCGCCGAGGGCGCCGAGCACGCGCGCTACTTCAACCTCGGCAAAACGGTGGGCGACCAGGGGATTTTCACCGTCTTCTGGACCGATGGAAAACGCTATCGCGCCATCCTCGCCCGGGCCATGACCTCCGAGGAAATGGCCTTTTACGAACGTAAGAATTCCGAACTCGGCTTCTGAGCAGCGGCCATCTCCCCTCAAATCTCTCTTCCATGAAAGTTGTCAGCACCTGGTCGGATATTCCTAAGTTCAAGTCCGAAGAAGCCGAGGCGGCCTTTTGGACCGAAGCCCGCCTCGATGTTCGCCTCATGAACACCTCGATCCTGAAGGCGGATACGCGGGAATCGACGACCATCACGCTCCGCTTCGACCCGCGAATGCTCGCGCGCATCAAACGCATCGCCCGCTCGCGATATTTGAACTACCAGAGCATGATCAAGCAGTGGCTGAGCGAGCGGTTGGAGAAGGAGATTTGAGGCGGCGCGACGCTCATGTCGCGATTTGCTAAATTCGCCTTTGCGGTCGCGGCGATTTGGTTTGTTGTCGCAACAGTCTTTCTTTCACATCGCACGACGGCGATGCAGTTGATGGCAATCGCCGTTTTCCCGGTTTATTTCGTGGGAGGGGGGATCAGCCTTGTGTGCATGATCTATGAGCGGTCGGCTCGAACGGGACGCTCATTTTTGCCTTTTGTGGCGTTCATTTCAGCCCTCGTTCTGCCATTTGAGATCGCAAGGCCCATCCGACATCTGATTTTCATCTACTGCCTTCCGAGTTGCGAAGCGGTAATCCATCAGATGGAAACTGGTAGCATTCGAATTTCCGACGTTTTGAACCCAGTCCCTGAAGCCGTACCGCAAGTCCGCTTGGCGTATGCGGTCCTCGCGCAACGAGACGAAGACGGAGTGTTGACGGTTGAGTTTATTACAGAGGGTGGCTTTCCCGTGAAACACGGAGGTTATCTGTACTGCTCGTCGGGAGTCATTGCGCCGCACTCCGTGGCTCGCGAACGCTGGCCGCTTTGCCGCGAGTTACGGCCGAAATGGTTCGTGATCGCCGACTGAGAAGGCTCTTTCGCCGTTGGACGGCCCGCCCTGTGGCAGGCTGCAATATCACGGCGCGAACACACCCGGCTTTTCCGCGAAAGCCGGGTTAAACTTTTTCAGCTCTACGGGACGTCGAGCCGCACCAGCGCCTGTGTCTTGTCGGTAAAGGTCACGGTTACCGCCAGCGAACCCTGTGCGTTGTAACTCCGGCGGGCGCCGAAACTTCCAGGCGTCGCCGTAAGCAGGCTAAAGCTCTTCACCATCTTGGTCTGACTGCCGACGGTCATTGGATCGTTCACGCGCAGCATGAGCAGCTTGAGTCCATTGGACACTGCCCAGAGGCCGGTCTTCCCGACCGGGCCCTTGACTGCGGGGCCATTAACGTTGGAAACGAACACCGGGCCGACGAAAGTGCCGTCTGGCAGCGCATAGTTGGTGAAGCTGCTGAAGTACGTGCCGGAGATGGTGTCGCCATTTTTGTCCGTGGCCTGGTCGCCGAGCTGGGCGACCAGTTGAGATCCTGTGGAGTCAGCGGTGCACTCCCATAGTGAAATCTTGTTTTTTGCCGTGATTGGGTGGGCCGGTGTGCCCTTTAGGGTCGCCAGGAAAAGCGTGCTCCATTTGTCGTTCACCACGGGATCCTGAAACGTGGAGAAGTACACTCCGGTCAATGGGGTGGTTCCCTGCTGGGCAATGAAATCGATATGGACGCCATCTCTGCTCGAAATGATCGCTCCGGCCATCCCCTTGGGAGGGTTGGCGATGGTCCCCCGAACCGCGAAGACATTGTTGGATGAGATTGCGGGCACTCCGAATGTGGCCATGGTTACCCCGAGATTCTGATCTTCTTCTCCCGTTTGGGCCAGCACGGTCGCCGCGCCGCCATGGTCGATGGAGACGACTTGGACGCTCTTATTCGTAAGCGTGAGTTTGGCTCCAATGGAGTCGGATGCGTGCCAGCGTCCATCACCCGGCGAACCGAGCGCCGGGGCCAGCGTGGAGAGAGTTTTGATTCCAGAGGACGATCCAGTCTGGAGCAGCACCTTCCAAACGCCATTCTCGAGCTGGAAGAGGGCGCTGTTGTTGCTTGCATTGATGATGCCTTTGCCACTGAGGGTGGCCAGTACGGCCAGGTTGCCATCCTGTACGGAGAGGCTGGTGATGGACTTGATGGTGATGCCGTTGGCCAGGCCGCCAGGCGCCTGCTCGCCGGCGCGCAGGGTCAGCGAGAGCCCAATTGCCGGCGTAAATTGCCAGACGCTTTGCGCTTGCGAGGCGGGGAGGCCTTTCGCCTTCAGTTTGGCGACGAAAGCAACCTCACCCGCC
>FTCV01002546.1_pt1 | contig 31911 bp, 21 predicted proteins | sample 1639691 | NCBI WGS metagenome assembly FTCV01 (sample SAMEA3914864, study PRJEB12502) | metagenome | biome: forest; material: soil | place: USA | collected 2012-03-12 | depth 0.3 m
CGCTCGCGCGAAGCTCCAGCTTCGTGCGGACCAAGGAGCGGAACTCCTGTTCCGCATGGAGGGGGTGTCCGCGGGTGGGAGCGGTAGGTCCGCGGGAAGTCGGTGTGTCTGCGGGCCGGTACCGCCGCCCACAAAGTATCGACAATCTCGATCCTATTGGGCTGGCCATTGCCGGCCTCTCTGAGTTCGCACTCGATAATTCCCTGCGGCGTCAATGTCCCGCCTCTATCGTTGGCTCTCCCGCTGCTGTTCAACTACCGCTCTACAGTGAGAGCGACCGATGGCTATGATATGTTACCCTATTATCTGTCGACCTCCCAAGATAACCATGCAATTCTCCACCCGTGTTCATTGAAAAAGAAAACATCGTCCGGACGCTGGCAACAGCGTCCGAAACGTGTTTCCCTGAGCAGGATTCGCCGGAATCCCGCGCTGTAACCCAGCGCAGTCGTCTGCCGCACAGCGGAAGCCGTGCCAGCAGCCGATCGATCCCGATCGCCTCGTTTCACCACGAGACCCAGCTCTCTGCCGCAGTTCGGGAACTGCAGTCATCCTTCGTTGCGCAACCGGAAACGGCTGTTGTAACGACGGCCCAGAGAGCTGGGAGATCCTGCCCTACATTCGAACACAGGGAACTCGTTTTGCTTTCTTCCCGCGGCGGGGTCTCCCGGAGATGTGACTGGCCTTCAACAAGCCAGCCTTCGGGACAGCCTGTGGGCCTTGAAGAGCCGTTGACGAACGATTTTTCCGCGTTTCGACCCCAAGTCGAAACAAGTGGATCGGCAAGACCGCCTCTGGCGGGCTGGCGAGAGCGATCGATAAGGGGGCGCGTAATGCCCTGCTGCCGCAACCGCGACAACAGGGTGATGATCCCGCAGCCGCCGCGCAATCCCGGGACAACCCTGTATCGAGAATCCGCCAAGTCCGCCAAAAGGAAGTTTGCCCGTCCGACTTCGGAAAATCCGCAGTCGGCAGTTGCGACCGGTCGTGTCCTCGGACCGGCGCATAGCCGTAGAGATCCTTGCAGCGAGATCAAGCCGCGACGGTGTTCAATCCACCGGCCGGCGCGCTGTCCAGTTCTGAGGGTGAAGTTTTCGAATCGATTCGAAAGAAGCGCTTCAAGGACCTCACCCGTGAGAAGTTCGAGCGCGGAGTCAGTCGGTCATCGTATTTTACGATAAGTCCGCCCCTCTGCGTCGGGACCTCTCTTAAAGAGAAGCGATCTCGAGAAGCCGTACGTTCTTAGGCGGATTAGGGGTGTTTACAAACACTCCCTAACAAATTCGCCCGGACCGAACCACCCTCGTTGCGGCGATCTTTGGCTCCCCTGGTTGGTTGCATGGGGCGCGTTGGCAAGCCCGTTCTTGGTGAATCTCACCGATGGCAGGTTTCCGAACACGCCTTTAGCAACTAGGTGGGAGAGAGCCGGACTCACATCCACCCATCCACACACCCGCCCCCTTCGGGAGGCAACCCTGGTTCATCCAGGTTCGTTCTTTTTTCATTTTAAATCGGAAGCGCCCTGCCTCGCAAGCCGGCGCTTCACTCGGTTGCGCTCGGCGTCGTTCACGCTCAACGAGCGGCCTTCTTGCAAAGCAAGTCAGGCCGCCGGAAAGTATCCTCGACCGCCGCGCACCGTGACCGATCGTCTATCATTGCCAAGCTAGTGATACATTGTCGCGTGACTCAACGAGCGCCGCGAAGTGCACTAGTGATCGTGCAATGCCGCCAGGTTTTGGAGTGCGGCAGTCCTGTGCCGCTGTCGGAAGGGGCCAGTTGAGAATTGTTCAAACCCGCTCAATTGTTTGCGCCGGAAATCGCCGTCACGTCATCGCTGGTTAACCGCAACACCACCGAGCGCGCACCACTGTCAGGCTGCTAATGCATGGCCGTGTAACTCAACGAGCGCCGCGAAGTGCGCCAATGATCGTGCGAGACCGCCAGGTTTTGGAGTGCGGCAGTCTTGTGCCGCTTTCGGAAGGGGCAGTTGAGAAGTGTTCAAACCCGCTCAATTGTTTGCGCCGGAAATCCGCCGTCACGTCATCGCTGGTTAACCGTAGCACCAGCGAGCGCGCACCACTGTCAGGCTGCTAATGCATTGCCGTGTAACTCAACGAGCGCCGCGACGTGCACCAGTCCTGTGCCGCTTTCGGAAGCGGCCAGTTGAGAGTGTTCAAACCCGCTCGATTGTTTGCGCCGGAAATCCGTCGTCACGTCATCGCTGGCTAACCGTAACACCAGCGAACGCGCGCCATCTCCATGCGCTCGTGCGAAAGTCCTCTTTTGGCACGCATCGAGCGGCCCCTCCTGAGAGCGCGGGTGTCCCGCCCGCACGGTGCGGAAGCATCCAAAAGGACGCGGCCCTCCCATCGAGCGAACTGCGCAGCAGCAGCTCGTTTATGAGCGCATAACAAAACGCAACATCACCCCTCTGCTGTCCGCGCCAGCGACTCGACCTTCCGGCAATACCCTTCGATATCGCATTTGCGTTTCAACCCGCCCGCGGTCATTGAGCGCACCTTGCCGTAAACCGGCCGTTCCGGCCACGGCCGATCGTGCCGGCCAAAAAGCCACGCGATATTACCGTAGGAATTCGCGTCGCGTCCATCGAGGAAATACTTGTTATTCAGCGCCAGCGCCGTCGCGTGCGCATCCTCCGGCGTCTTGCTCCATTCCAGGATCTTCTTGCCCCAGTACATGCGCATGTAGTTGTGCATATAGCCGGTGCTGCGCATTTCCTGCATGGCGGCATTCCAGTAGCGATCGTGCGTCTTGCCCTCCTCGAATTCTTCGCGGCGGTAAAGATGTTCGCGTCGATCGCGGCAATGTTTCTCCAGCGTCTCGCGCGCCCACGCCGGCGCCGCTTCGTAGGAATCGTAACAAGGCTCGTAACTGACGAAGTTCATCGCCAGTTCGCGCCGCACCAGCAGTTCCTCGACAAAAACATCGAGGTTTTGCCGGTCGACTCCGCGGAGCTTGCGCGCTTCCAGCGTGAGCCACACAGGCGAGATCTGGCCGAAGTGTAGATGCATGGCCATGCTGGAGACGTCATCGGTTTCGGGATGATTGCGGTGCTCCGCATAATCCGCCATGCGGTCTGAAAGAAATCGCCGGAAGCGCTTTTTGGCTTCCGTCGCCCCGCCGCGGAAATACCGGCTCACTGCCGGGACTGATCCATCCAGTCGCAGGCGGGCGCAAAGCTTCGGCACATCCGTAAGATCGAGACTGGGAAACGCTAATTCTGCCGAGGAATGCTGCAAATGTACGGCGCGCAGGGGTTGCAGATACTCCTCGGCTTTGCGCCAAATCCGCGGACGCAAGGTCCGTGCGCCGACTTCACACTTGGTAGAAGCTTCCTCCACCGGCACGACTACGTCGCCTTCGACCTGGATCACTGGGCAATGGGCCTCTTTGGCGACCTGCTTTCGCCAGGCGATCTGGTGGCGCAGGTATCCGCGGTCGGCCACGATCATACTGGCGTGCCGACCAAATCGCAGCGCGACTTCTGCAGGATCACCCAGCGCGGTCGCAAATGAAACACCGCGCTCCCGCAGCGTCTCCGCCACGTCCTGCAGTCCCTCCAACATGAAAGTGTAGTGACGCAAATTCGCTTCCGGATAGCCATCCATGAGCCCGAAACAAACCGCGAGTGGCTGCTTTTGCGCATTGGCGCAGGCCGCAGCGTGTTCCAGCGCCGGGTTCCAGACCGCACGTTGTGATTGCTGCATCCAGTAGAGGACATAGCGGCCATTCTCGGCGAATGGGCGGTCATTGAGTTGGTGGATGCGCGCGGGTTCTACGGGAGACGTCATTTGGTCACCGTACGTTCTCCAGCGCAGAGCGGGCGCATCGGCTTGCTCGTTGCTTTACACAGCAGTCACTTTGGAATCGCCTGCGGAAAGAGATAAGCCAGCGCCATCACCCAAAAACCCACGAGCACTGCGAGCGCCAGGCTATGCCAGAAGACCCGCCGCAGCACCACGCCCGCGGCCACTTGGTTTCCCGGACTGGACGCCGCCAGACTGGCGACGACGATGCTTTGGGCGTCGATCATTTTGCCCATCACGCCGCCCGCGCTATTTGCCGCCGCCGTGAGCACCGGTGGGAGGCCAAGTTGCTGAGCTGTGACCTGCTGCAGATTTCCGAAAAGGACATTTGAAGCCGTATCGCTGCCCGTGAGCGCCACGCCGAGCCAGCCGAGGAGGGGAGAGAAGAACGGGAAAAACCGCCCGGAATGCGCAAAAGCCAGTCCCATCGTCGTATCTGAGCCGCTGTAGCGCGTTGTGTAGCCCAGAGCCAGCATGATGGCGATGGTGACGAGCGAGAGCCGCACGCGCAGCACCGTCCGACCGTAAAGCCGCGCCATCTCCGACGGCCGCAAACCCAGCGCCAGTCCCGCCACGACTGCCGCCGCCAGCAGCGCTGTGCCGGTGGCCGCCAGCCAGTCGAGTTTGAATAAAACGGCCTCTGCCACAGGCGTCGGCACGACCGGCGGCATCCGCTGGATGGCGTGATCGATCCACGGCACGGGAAATTTCGGCGACTGGGCTTCGAGAAAATTCTTCACTGCGGGCAGGCTCCAGATGAAGACGAATACCGAAAGCGAGACCCAAGGCGCCCAGGCGCGCCAAGTGGCGGCGACAGCGGTGTCCCCGGCAGTTTCACCGCGCGGCGCTTTAGCGTCCGCTTCAGTTGGCGGCTGCCAGCGCCGCAAGAGCAAAGCGAGCGAGGCCATGGAAACCAACGAACTGGCGAGATCCACGAGGGCGGGGCCATGGAAATTACTCATCAAGAATTGCGTGATCGCGAAACTCAGCCCCGCGGTGAGACAAGCCGGCCAGACTTGCTTCATTCCGCGCCAACCCGCCTGCACCGTGATGAGCCAGAAGGGGACCAGGAGCGAAAAGAGCGGGAGCAATCGCCCGACCATGGCGCTCAGCGCGAGGCGGTCCAGCTTCGTGACGTTGGCCAGCGTTTCGATCGGGATGCCCAGGGAGCCGAAGGCCACCGGCGCGGTATTGCCGATAAGCGCGAGCACGGCGGCCTCGAGCGGCGCAAAACCGAGCCCGACGAGCAGGGCGCCGCTGATCGCCACCGGCGCGCCAAAGCCTGCGGCGCCCTCGATGAAGGCCCCAAAGCTGAAGGCAATGAAAAGCGTCTGCAAACGCCGGTCAGAGGCCAGCCCGGCGATGTGATTTTTCAATGCTTCAAATTGATGGGTAACAACGGATAGCTCGTAGATGAAGATGGCGTTCAGTACGAGCCACCCGATGGGGAAAAGCCCGAAAGCCGCGCCATTCGCCGCCGCCGCAAGCGTCATGAGCGGCGGCATCTTGTAAACGCCGATGGCAAGCAGCGCCGCGCTGACCAGCCCCGCCAATGCTGCGCGATGCGCCCGCACGTGGAAGATGCCAAGCAGGGCAAGGAGGACGGCAACGGGCAGGGCGGCGATCGCCGCGGAGATGAAGATATTGCCGAATGGATCGTAGTTTTGTGACCACATGCGCACGCAGGGAGGAGGGAAGGCGTCGGATGCGTCTCAGGTTCGATGGCGGAGGTCAAGCATTCGAGACGGCGGTGATCCTTAAAGAGGCATGGGTGCAGTCAATTTGGCCGATTTTTTGCCTACTAACGCCACACGCTCCAGCGCTCTAGGTCCAAAAAGTCCGGGTGTAAAACCGCGAGGTTTTGGCAAGTGCGGTGGTTCTGCACCGCTTTCGGAGTGGGCACGTTGAAATCGGTGCACTTTGACCACATTTTTTTACGAGAAGTGTTGGCCTCGTCCTCCTGCCGGAGTCCAACTTCGTGCAAGGGCGTCGTGACTCAGCGGACTCTTGAAGCTTCGGCGGTCGATGGCCAGTCAAGTCTGTGAGTGCCACATTAACCCATTTAAGCATGGCCGAAAAGATTCGCCCTCTCTATCCTCTGAACTCTCCCGCGCCAACCGCACTCCCTGTGAAACCAGTCATTTACCAATTGGTCGTTCGTTATTTCAGCAATACAAACCTCACCAACCAATTCAACGGAGATCTCCAGACCAATGGCTGCGGTAAATTCGTCGACATCTCCGACGACGCCCTGACCAAGCTCCGCGCCATGGGGATCACCCACTTGTGGCTTACGGGAGTTTTGCGCCAGGCCACGCTCACGGACTATTCACCCTACGGAATGCCGGCCGACGACCCAAACGTGGTCAAAGGTCTCGCCGGCTCCTTCTTTGCCATTCGCGATTACTTCGACGTGTGTCCGGACTACGCAACCACTCCGCCAAAACGCCTGGAAGAATTCGTAGCTCTCATTGACCGCATTCACACTGCCGGCCTGCAGGCGCTGATTGACCTCGTTCCAAACCATGTCTCTCGCGCATATCGAGCGGTCAACCCGGCAGACGACATCGGGGGCGGTGAGGACGTTGCCCAATTTCAATCGCCGCAAAACAATTTCTATTACCTCGTCGATCCGCCGCATCAGTCACTCCGACTCGAGAAACCCGCGGAATGGAACCCGCCCGGCGTCGTCTTTAATGGTCGCTTTGCGCCGGAAGACGGTTCGCCGGGGCATCCGCCAAAGGTGACAGGAAATAACGTGGCGAGCCCGACGCCGTCTGCTACCGATTGGTATGAGACGATCAAGCTCAACTATGGTTTCGATTTTCACACCGGCTCGGGAAGTTATACACCGCGTCCGCGCACCTGGGACAGCATCGATCACGTGCTTGCCTACTGGCAGGGCAAGGGCGTGGATGGTTTTCGCTGCGACTTTGCCCATTATGTTCCAACGGAGGCCTGGAGTTTTTTGATCTCGCGGGCCAAAGCGCGCCGGCCGGCTTACTTCTTTGCCGAGTCCTACCCCTCGGCCGGCAGTCGCGATCCCGTGCAAAATCAGGAAGCGATGACGGCCGCGGGTTTTGACGCAGTCTACCATTATCAACTATACAATGCGCTCAAGGGCATTTACACCCGGGGTGACATTGATGTCTACAATGGCGAGTTGTTGGGAGTTTCCGAGGCAATGCGTCCACGTCTCCTCGGTTATCTGGAAAATCATGACGAAAGTCGCGTGGCGGCGCCGATTGGCGTCGGCGGTTTCGGCTCGGTGCAGGCCGGCCGCCAACTTTTGCCGCTGCAGATGCTCTGCGGCAATGGCCCGGTGATGATTCTCAATGGCCAGGAAGTCGGGGAACCGGGCGCAGACGCCGAAGGCTTTAGCGGCGATCATGGGCGGACGACTTTTTTTGATTACTGGACCATGCCCGAATTCGCCAAGTGGGTGAACGGCCACGCCTACGATGGAGGCGGTCTTACCGAGGATCAGCGCGCCTTACGGGCCTTCTACAGCGCCGTGCTCAACCTATGCCAGCATCGCGCAGTGACGGCCGGCGGATTTTGGAGTCTGTGGTATTTCAATCGACCGGAGACTTTTGGCGATTGCCCGTTTGGCTGCTTCACCTTCGCGCGCTACGAGGCCGGCTCGGGCGAAGCCTTGCTGGTCGCCGCAAACTTCCGCAATGGCGACGGTTTCCATGGAACACTGCGGATTCCTCCGGAGTTGGTTGCGGCGATTCAATTGCCGGAGCGCGTAGTCGTGGAATTGGTCCTCGACGGCTCCGGGGCGCAGAAGACCCAAGTGGCCGCGCTGAGCCGAGCCGAGCTCACCACGAGAGGATTTCCCGCCGCCATGGCCAATCAATCCAGCCAGGTGTTCTTGCTGCACGGTTGACGCGTCGAGGCCGCGGGCCAAAAAATACGCTTGCGGAGAATTTAAAGCGGCCGTACATACCAACTAGTACGTATGCCAAAGCGCACCGAATCCTCACCAAACGCCACCCGGCAAAAGTTGCTCGAAGCGGGCGTGGAGCTTTTTCGCGCCCGCGGCTATGGAGGAACGACCATCGACGATATTTGCAAAGCCGCCGGGGTTACGAAAGGGGGCTTTTTCCACTATTTCGCCAGTAAGGATGAAGTGGCAAACGCAGCGCTGGCGGAATTTGGCGAGGCGCGTCGGGAACTGTTTCGCGAAGCTCCGTTCCGGAAGCTGGATGATCCCCTGGATCGACTCTTTGCGCGACTCGATTTCGAAAAATCGCTGATCGCCTCCTCAGGGAAAATGAAAGGCTGTCTGGCGGGTATGCTCGCCCAGGAGTTGGCCTTGAACCGGGATGAGTTTCAGGTCGCTTGCCGCGACTACTTTGAACGGGCAGCGGAAGATTGGATGACGGACCTGGCGGCGGCAAAGGCCGCCTACGCGCCGCAAGCCGGATTTGATCCGCGAGGCGTGGCTCTGTTTTACCTCGGGATCTCTCAAGGCTCGCAGATCCTCGCCAAATCTTTTGGCAGCAACGAAGTGCGCTTGGCCAATATCGAGCAGTTTCGCACCTACCTGTCCTGCCTTTTTCGCGTGGGATCTGCGGATCGAGCCGGACAAAAGCACAAAGCGGCTATCTCGATCGACGCCTGAAACTTTGCCGTGATCATGAAAATCCATAAGCAAATTTTTGCCGCAAAAACAAACCAACCGGTCGGCATGTGAGTGCTTTCGAGTTCGATTTCTTAATCCCCAAATTCCGTCGCCATGTGGATCGTTAAACTTGCCCTCCGCCGGCCCTACACCTTCGTCGTGCTGGCCTTGCTCATTTTGTTCCTCAGTCCGGTCGTCATTCGCCGAACTCCCACGGATATCTTCCCAAACATCAATATTCCCGTCATCGCTGCGGCCTGGTCGTACACGGGCCTCAATCCGGAAGATCTGGAAGCGCGCGTGACGACACCGTTTGAAAAGGTTCTCACGACGCTCGTGGATAACATCGAGCACATCGAATCGACGACTTACAATGGCGTCTCCGTGGTGAAGGTCTTCCTGCAGCCGGGAGCCAGTGTGGATACGGCCAATGCCCAGGTGGTCGCGGCGTCGCAGTTTATTCTGAGATTCCTGCCGCCTGCCAGTTTGCCGCCGGAGATCATTAACTTTAGCGCCTCGAGTGTGCCGATCGTCCAGATGGGGCTTTCCGGCCAGGGCCTTTCGGAACAGCAACTCAACGATGTGGGTCTGCAATTCGTCCGCACTCAGCTCATCACCGTGCCGGGCGCCGTCGTGCCTTTGCCTTATGGCGGCAAGCAGCGCCAGATCATGATCAATCTCGATCAGAATTTGTTGCAGTCGAAGCACATCACGTCGAACGACGTGCTCAAGGCGGTGAACGCGCAGAATCTGATCCTGCCGAGCGGCACGGCGAAAATCGGCGACAGTGAACTCGACGTTCGTCTGAACAGCGCGCCGAGAAGTTTGCCGGAACTGAGTGATATCCCGATCAAGCAAATCGGAGCCGCCACTCTTTACTTGCGCGATGTTGCCACGGTTAGCGATGGCTCTGCCTTGCAAACCAATGTCGTGCGGCAGGATGGGCGTCGTGGTGTGCTGCTCAGCATCTTGAAAGCCGGCGCCGCCTCGACGCTGGATGTCGTCAGCGGAGTCCGCTCACTCCTGCCGCGCATCGCTGCGATCATTCCGCCGGAGGTTAAAATGACCTTTGTCGGCGACCAGTCGACGTTTGTACGCGCGGCAATCAATAGCGTGATCCGCGAGGGCGTCATTGCGGCGGCGCTCACCGGGCTTATGATCCTTCTTTTTCTTAGCAACTGGCGTGCGACCGTGATCATCGCGACTTCGATCCCGCTTTCCGTGCTTTCGTCGATTCTCGTCCTGAGTTTTCTGCATGAAACGATCAATATCATGACGCTCGGCGGCTTGGCGCTTGCCGTGGGCATCTTGGTCGACGACGCCACCGTGGAAATCGAAAACATCGAGCGCAATCTTCGGATGAACAAAGAGATCCGCCAAGCGATTCTCGACGGCGCGCAGCAGATTGCTGCGCCGGCCTTTGTGTCGACGCTCTGCATCTGCATCGTCTTTCTGCCCGTCTTCCTTTTGGGCGGTGTGGCGCGCCATCTCTTCGCGCCACTCGCCGAGGCCGTGGTTTTTGCCATGTTCGCTTCCTATCTGCTCTCGCGGACGCTCGTGCCGACCATGGCCATGTACCTGTTGCGGCATCATGAGCAACATCCGGTGTCCAGAAATTTTTTTGGGCGCATCCAATCAGCTTTCGAACACGGATTTGAAGGGTTGCGGAAACGCTATGAACGCGCGCTCGAGATTGCCGTACAGCGTCGCGCGGTCTTCATTCCGATATTCCTGGCGCTATGTCTTTCCACCGCGCTGCTGACTCCTTGGCTCGGACAGGATTTCTTCCCAACGGTTGATGCCGGACAGATCGTCCTGCACGTACGTGCGAAGACCGGCTCGCGCATCGAGGAAACGGCCCGGCTCTGCGACTTCGTCGAAAACGCCGTTCGCAAAATAATCCCGGCGCGCGAGGTCGATAACATCCTCGACAACATTGGCCTGCCCTACAGCCCGATGAATACGATGCACGCCACCTCAGGCGTGATCGGCGCCGGGGACGCGGATATCTTCATCTCGCTGCGCGAGGGGCATCACCCTTCAGCCGATTATATCCGCGAACTGCGCAAGACACTGCCACGTGATTTCCCAGGCGCCACCTTCTACTTTCTGCCTGCCGATATGGTGACGCAGATCCTGAATTTCGGACTGCCCTCGCCGATCGACGTCCAAATCGAGGGAGCCAACGTGCAAGCTTCGCATCAGCTCGCAGAAAAGCTGCTCGGACAGATGCGCCACATCCGCGGCTTGACCGATCTCCGCATCCAGCAGCCGCTCGACTATCCTACCCTGCAAGTTGACGTCGATCGCACCAAGGCCTCGCAGGGCGGATATACCGAACAGGATGTGGCTTCCACGTTGGTGAATACACTCAGCGGCACCTTCCAGGTTGCGCCCATGTTTTTTGTGAACTGGAGCAATGGCGTAAACTACAACCTCGTCGCGCAGACGCCCCAGTATCGCATGCAATCGGTGACCGACCTGCAAAACATCCCGATCGCAAACGGGGCTGCGCCAAATCCGCCGATCCTCGGCGATGTGGCGTCCTTTCAGCGGTCGCACGAGATGGCCGTGGTCACGCACTATAACATTCGCCGCACGATCGATATCTACGGCGCCGTGCAGGATCGCGATCTCGGCGCGGTCAATCGAGACCTCGAGCAGTTAGTCAAAGCGACGCAGGCGCAATTGCCGCGCGGGACGTTTCTGAGCATCCGCGGCCAGATCAAGACGATGCACGATTCCTACGCCGGTCTCATCGCCGGGCTCGGGTTTGCCGTGGCGCTGGTCTACATGCTCATGGTCATCAATTTTCAATCCTGGCTGGATCCCTTCATCATCATCACCGCGCTGCCTGCGGCGTTGGCGGGGATCATCCTGTTTCTCTTCTTTACTCATACGACACTCAGTGTGCCGGCGCTCATGGGGGCGCTGATGTGCGTGGGCGTGGCCACGGCAAATAGCATTCTCGTGGTCTCCTTTGCCAAGGAGCGCGTGCAGGAACACCGGGATGCGGCCGTGGCCGCTGTCGAGGCGGGTGTCACGCGTTTCCGCCCCGTAATCATGACCGCGCTGGCCATGATCATTGGCATGGCTCCCATGGCCATGGGGTGGGGAGAAGGCGGTGAGCAAAATGCGCCGCTGGGGCGCGCCGTAATCGGCGGCCTGCTCTGCGCGACTTTTGCGACACTGCTCTTCGTGCCGGCGGTATTCAGTCTGCTGCATCGGAAGTCGGCCCTGGCGACTTCATCGGATGCCAATCGCATCGAGCCCGACCCTCAACTCCAGGAAGCAACCCTCTCTCTATGACCACGACCCAACAAATCATGCCGCGTGAAAACGCGCTGCTCGAAAGTGGCCTCCCGATTAAGACGGCGAATGATCGACCTCCGTTGCGGGCTCCCAAGGCCAGCCGAACCCACTGGAGCCTATGGCTGACCACCGGGGTCGTTGTTTTCGCGCTAATTATTCTGTCCGGCATCCGCTCCCGCCAGCGCGCCGAGAGACAACTTGCCGAAGCCGCGGAGCAAAGCGCCATTCCCACGGTGAACGTCACGTCGCCCAAGGCCGGCGCAGCAGCGGAGGAGATCGTGCTGCCGGGCAATACCCTGGCTTTCAACGATACGCCGATCTACGCACGGGCAAGCGGTTATCTCCGGAACTGGCGGGTCGACATCGGCGCCCGCGTAAAAGCCGGCGACCTGTTGGCCGAAGTCGAAGTGCCGGAACTCGATCAACAGTTGCATCAGGCCGAGGCGGATTTACAAACTGCGCAGGCCAACCTCGACCTAGCCAAGCTGACGAATACCCGTTGGCAGGAGCTGCTGAGCCACAAGGTCATCGCTCCCCAGGAAGCCGATCAGGTGAAGAGCGATCTCGGGGTGAAACAGGCGGCCTACGTCGCAAGCGCGGCCAATGTGCGACGTCTTCAGGAAACGCAAAAATACGAGCGTGTGCTGGCGCCATTTGACGGCGTCATCACCGCTCGCGGCACAGACATCGGCGCGCTGGTCGACAGCGGCTCCGGCGGCACAGCGCGGGAGTTGTTTCATCTCGCCGCCATGCAAAAGCTCAGAGTCTATGTCGCCGTGCCGGAAATCTATGCCGATAGCGTGCAAGACGGGGCCCAGGTGACTCTCACGCAAAATGGCAAGACCGCGCGCGCTTTCAGCGGCGTGGTCGTGCGAAATGCCAATGCCATCGACCAAACGACTCGCACTTTGAACGTGGAGGTGGAGGTAAATAACGATGACGGACGTCTCCTGCCCGGAGCCTATGTCATCGTCCATTTCAAACTCGCCGGAAATACGGCCTCGGTCACCATCCCGGCAAATGCGCTGCTCTTTCGCAGTGAGGGGCTGCGCGTTGCGAAGGTGGCGAATGGCGTTATCGCGTTGGCGCCCATCACGATCGGTCACGATTTCGGCAGTAGCGTTGAGGTCACGTCGGGCCTGACACCCAGCGATGTGATCGTCCTCGATCCGTCGGATTCACTGGCGGATGGGACAAGTGTCGTCGTGAAAAAGTAAGTCGTGGTAGAGTGGGGAACAAAATCTCGCGTAGCAGTTACGCCAAGATGCCTTGACGGCGGTCGCCCACGCATCACTCATACCTCAGCGCATCGATCGGATCGAGGCGCGACGCCTTGAAAGCCGGATAAAGCCCCGAGAAAATCCCGATCACCACGCTAAAACAGAACCCAATAACAATCGCATTGGCCGAGAGCATGGGCCGCGACTCCTCCAGCCCCTGAAGAAGCTGAATGATGCCCGCGCCAAACGCCACGCCCACCAGGCCACCCAGCACTGCCAGGGTGACCGCCTCGACCAAAAACTGCATGAAAATGTCCCGCGCCCAAGCGCCGAGCGCCTTCCTCAATCCAATTTCACGCACCCGCTCGTGGATGGAGGCCAACATGAGATTCATGATGCCGATGCCGCTTACGAGCAGCGACACCGCGCCGATGCCCCCGCCGGCAATGAGGAAGCCGTGGCGCGTGCTTTCATAGGACGCGAGGTTTTCTTCGTTCGTATGCACCTTGGTATCGCGGACTCCGCGATGGCATTGCAGGACGATGCTTTCGATCCGCTCGGCAACCCCGCGGAGCTTTTCCAGATCGGCGACCTGCAGGATGATGTCCGTGTAGCGCGTCTGCCCAAGCTTGGTTTCCATGGTATGGAGCGGAATGAAGGCCGTCTGGTTCTTTTCCTCCAGCAGATTGAAGTTCCCATACATCTGCTCGTACTTCTTGAGCAGACCTACGATTTCAAAGGGCACCCCCTGGTAAACCACGGTCTTTCCGATGACCGGCTCGTTTTCTTCAAAGAGCTGTTTCGCGATGGAGGTTCCGATGACCATCACTTGCTGGCTCCGCGCCTCGTCGAGGTCGCAGAGCCGTCGGCCTTCCGCCAATTCATAGCGGCTGATCGACATGATATCCGATGTGGCGCCGATGAGCCGGCCGTAATAAGTGCTCTTGCTGCCGCGCCGGATATTGAAGGACTGACCATTAATTTCCGGAGTAATGGCCACGACTTCCGGACAGAATTCGCGGATGCGGGCGATATCGAGCTGGCTCATGCCCGGCGAGATGCCGGTGAGATGCGCCTGCTCCGGCGGCACGTTCGACTGCTCGATACGGATCTTTTCCAAGCCTCCGCGCGAAGTGATGCTGATCTTCCAGCCGACAAAAAGCCCGTCGACAAAGCCATTTACCACGACCAGCGAAGCCACGCCCAGCGCGACACAGAGCAGGGTGAGCGCGGAGCGCAATTTATGGCCCCAGACTTCGCGCAGGCCGTTGGCGATGCCGGCGAGGAAATTCATAGTTGTGGATCGATTTTGCCGTCCATGACCTGGATCTGACGATGCGTATGTTTGGCGACATTCGCGTCGTGCGTGACGAGTACGACGGTGCGGCCCTGGCGATTGAGTTCTTCAAAGAGCTCCAGGACCGTGGCTGCCGTGCGGCTGTCGAGATTGCCCGTCGGCTCATCGGCCAGGATGAGGCGCGGTTCATTGATGAGCGCCCGAGCAATCGCCACCCGTTGGCGCTGCCCGCCGGAGAGCTGATTTGGCCGATGGTGCGCGCGGTCTTTCATGCCCACGGCTTCCAGCGCCGACCAGGCTCGCTCCGCGCTATTTGCCGGGCGATACCGTGCATAGGAGACCGGAAGAAGCACATTCTGCAGGACATTGAGCCGCGGTAACAAATTGAAGGATTGAAAAACAAAGCCGATCTTTTCCGAGCGAATCATCGCGCGGCGATTGGCGCTGATCTGCGCGACCTCTTCGCCGTCGAAATGGATCCGGCCGGAAGTCGGCCGATCCAGGAACCCCAACAGATGCATGAGCGTGGACTTCCCAGAGCCGGAAGGCCCGATGATGGAGGAGAATTCGCCCGTCTCGATTGTGAGATCCACCTCGTCGAGCGCCTTCACGATCGTCCCGCCGACCTGGTAGGTCTTGCTCACAGAGACGAGTTGCAACAGCGACATGGGAATAACAAGTGGGCGCGGCAGCTGGCTACATTTCGATTTCGCCGTTGGACTTATCCTTTTCGTCTTTCTTGCGCGGCGGCCGATTCAGACTCACTTCCTCGCCATCCTTTAGTCCATCTTTGATTTCCGTAAACTTGGAGTCGGTGATGCCGATCTTGATGGGATGCTTTGTCAATTCTGCGCCGTTGTGGAGAAAGGCGACCATCTCCTTGCCCTCGAGAAAGATGGCCGTGACGTCCAGCGACGGCGTGTGTTTTACCTCGGCCAGCTTGATTTCGATGTTCGCCGTCATGCCGGGTTTGATCCGCGGATCGGTGCTGACAAAGCTGATCTCGACGGGAAAGTTATGTCCGCCGCCCTGATTGTTGCCGCCCTGGTTCTCGCTCCGGCCTTCCCGTTTGGAAGAGGCGGAGGGGGAGATGAATTCGATCGTGCCGGGAATTTCCACGCCGGTCGCGGAGTCGAAGGTGAGCTTGACCGACATATCCTTCTTCAGTTGCGCGACATCCACTTCATTGATTTCTGCCTGGACGAGGAGTTTGCTCAAGTCGGCAATTGTCATGAGCACCGTGCCTTCGCGGCCGGCCTGGGCTCCCGTCACGACCATGCCCGGTCGCGCCTGGAGTTCGAGGATCACGCCATCGAAGGGCGCGGTAATGGAGGTTTTGGAGAGTTCGTTTTCCAGGGTCTTTACCTTCGCCTCTTCTCCGGCAAAGGAGTTTTCGGCGAGAAGCTGGTCCGTCTTGGCATCCTGCAGGTCTTTGGCATTGATATAACTATGCGCGGCCAGTGCGGCCTTCCGTTCATAGTCATGCCGCGTCTTCTCGACGCGAAGGCGGGCGGCCTCGATTTCGAGGCGCGCTTCATTGATGCGGAGCTGCACGTCACTCTGGTCGAGCTCGAGCAGTGGCTGGCCGGCCTGGACTTGCTGGCCGGCGCGAACGAGCAGCTTCGCGATCGCGCCAGTGGCCTCGGAGCGCACCTCGGAGGAAATGGCCGGCACGATGTTGCCCGTGCTCTTGAAATTCTGGGTGATGTCGCGCAGGGCCACCTTGGTAAATTTCGGCGCATCCTTGGCCGCCGCGGCTTCTTGCGCGAGCTTGTGCCGATGCCAGAAATAATATCCTCCGCCGCCGAGGGCGGCGAGGATCACGAGGAGAACCAGAAGCTTTTTCATCGCGGAGTCATAGGCTTGCGAGCGTCACGGGTATCTTTCCAGGCCAATCCGTGGCGAGCGAGGAGGGCGCCGTCGAGTCGATTCAGCTCCACCTCGGCGCGCACGACTTCGACGCGTGCGCGCAGGTGCGCCACCCGTTCGGAAGAAAGCGCCTGCTGAGCGTCGAGCACATCGCGAAATTCCACCAAACCCTGCGCAAACTGTTCTTCGGCGAAGTTATATTGGTTCTGACTCAGCCGCAGCGATGCCGAGGACGCGGCGACGCGCTGGCGGCTTGACTCGAGTGCGCGGCAGGCCGTGCGCACGGTGATCGCAAGCTTTTGCGCGGCCTGCTCGACTTGCAGCTGGGCCGTGGCGAGATTGTTCTTCGCCTGTTGCAGCCGTGCGCGCTCCTCGCGAAAGGTGAGGGGAATGCGCACCTCGAAGCCGACACTCCAGTCGCGGCCATCGCCATGCGCCGCGCGGTCATAGGCGGAAAAATAGGTGTCTGACTGGCCCGACAACGAACCCGAGGCCACAGCATCGAACGACGGGAGCAAATTATTCCGCGCCTGATCGAGCCCCAGCTTCCCACGCTTGATGCCATCGAGGGTCGTGAGGTAGTCGGGATCGGTCGTTTGGGCCAGGGCAAATTCGGATTGCGGATCCGCCGGGGATCCGCCGAGCACCGGGAGCGACACGGTGCGCGACACCGCGACGTCGTCAAAGTGGCGGAGCCCGAGCAATTGCAAAAGCGCGTCGGAGCGATTGGCCGTCGCCTGGCGGTTGGTGATGAGCGCTTCCTGCTTCGACGCCACCGAGGACTCCGCGCGGAGCAGATCCAGGCCATTTGAAAGGCCCGCTTCACTCCGCACTTTCACCTCGGCGAGTAGTTTCTCCGAAGTCTCCACGTCTTCGCCGGCGAACCGTTCTTCCTGGCGAGCCAGTTGCAGGTCCCAGTAGGCCATCTCGACGGCCGCGAGCGTGGCGAGAATGCCTTTCCGCGTGCGGAGATCACTGTCGCCGATGGCGATCTTGGACAGCTCCAGAGGAATGAGATTGGCATGCAAGCCACCGTTTTTAAGCAGGGGCTGACGCAAGGTGATCCGATAGTCGGAATCGTAAGACGGATTGAGCAGTGAAAAGGAAGAGTTCGTTTTCAACCCAGTCGAATCCAGACCCAAAGTGATGTCTGCGCCTGTGGGCAAGTGGTCCGTCAGGCCGAAAGTAAGGGTGGCGGTCGTGGACTTTGGCTGTGGCGCGCCCTGTAGCGTGCTATTTGCGACCGCCGACTGCGTATGGTCGGAAGTGAAATTCGCCGTGACCGCGGGGTCGAACACTGCCCGGGCAATCTCCGCATCCTGCACGGCATTGTTGTAATCCAGCCGGTTTAGGCGGATGTCGAAATTCTGCTTCAAGGCGATGGCGATGCAATCTTCCAAGGTCAGCGGCGGAGCGGCAACGGCGGGCGTCCGCCGCGGCGTCGCGCCCTCAGCCGCCAGAGCTGACCACGACATGGCGACCCCCAAGGCCAGCAGACCTTTCAGCGACCGCAGTTGGAAAAGGGATTCGAGCAAAAACCAGGAGGAAAGAAGACGGGAAGACAACGGAGTCACCCGAATCGTTCAAGGAACGTGTGTGTCATGTGACCAGGTCAATGATCTTCGACAACGTGGAGGCCGGCATGTCACGCTCCGCCGACCTCGGGAAATCTGGATTGCGCCGCCTTCGCGCTCTACTCGAATTGCTTGCGAAAACTTGTGAACTCTTCGCGAAGCGTCTGCAACTCCGCCTCGAGCGCCGCGACTTTGCTTTGGAGCTGTTCGAATCGTTCATCTGCGGCGGCGCGCGCTGGCGAAGTGGCGGTGGAGACAGATGTCGCGCTGGTGAACTCGGCCGCGCTCGGCGCCGGCTCTTCCGAAAGAAGCTGCACATACCGCCGCTCCTTTTGCCCAGGGCGGGCGGGGAGAAGCTTGACGATGGGATTTTGTCCCCGGCAGAGATCGTCCAGGCAATGCTCCAGATGCTCGATGCTATTGAAGGCAAAGAGGCGCTCCGTGCGGGCGCGCAGTTCGCCGGGCGTCTGCGGTCCGCGCAGGAGGAGCACACAGAGCAGGGCGGTTTCGGCCTCGGAGAGCTCGTATTGATCGGGCAGGTTGTGCTTGTACTTCTGCACCCGTGCGCCCGCCGTGTGGATGAGGATGGCAAGTTTTTTCTCCCGGAGGCTGGTGACTCCGTCGTCGACAGTGCGCTCGTTGTAGGACACGACGGGATCGCGATTCGTCGACTGATTGCAGGCAGCCATGAGGCTATTCGGCGAGAGCGGATAATTCTCCGGCACGAGGCGTTCCTTTTCGAGCAGGCACCCGAGGATGCGAGCTTCAACGGCGGTCAAAATGGGAGAACTCATAGGGCAGGGGAAGAAATCGGGGAGCGAATTTCCAGGCGCTATTCGGGCTGTGCAATCGAAAACAACATCAGGGTAATTTTAGCAGCCCCGAATGAGCGCCGCAGCGACGACACTGAGGAGTGACTGGAGTGACAAGTGAGAGTCGGTCGGACTTAAATATTTTGCGGGAGTGAAAACTTAATGAGAGCGAAGCAAAATCGCAAACCACATACGAGATGAAATGGAGTTGTTTTATATTGTGTTCGGAATGAAAAGTGCTGTATTTTGGCCCTGGTTGTTATGGAAATAACAATCAATGCAGAAAATACCAAAATAAAATCCATCCCAAAAATCCACCCTATGGTTCGTAAATATGCTCGGCGTGGCGGTTTCACGCTGATCGAAATCATGATCGTCGTCGCGATCATCGCGCTCCTTGCAGCGATTGCTGTTCCGAGTGCAATGCGCGCGCGCAAACGTTCGCAGGCGAGCGCAGTGCTCGATCAACTCCGCATCATTGACGCCGCGTGCGATCAATGGGCGACAGAAAACGGCGCTAAGGGAGGGGACTTCCCCCCGACTGGTTCGCTTGGGCCGTATGTAAAGAAAGGCACCAAGCTGGCCGCAGAGTTGACCGCGGGGCTCAGCACCGATGTGCTGGGAAATGTAGTCGGGCCGAACGCCATTGATTCGCCGCCTCAGGTTCCTACGGCGACCTTCAACGCCTTGAGTGACGTGGCGGATTCCTCCTTCTGGGGGCCCTATTACTCGGGTTCTTAGAAGCGAACGTCCGCTTAGATATATAGCGCCTCTGTGCGCGATGTCCGTGGCCGGGCCGGAGAAGAACCTTCGGCCCGGTTTCTTTTCGCAGCGGGATCTCGTTGGAATTTGCCGCTACAGGATGAGCATGCAATCCCCGTAGGAGTAAAAGCGGTAGCGTTCACGGATTGCCTCCTCATAGGCAGAAAGGACAAACTTTCGGCTGGCAAACGCCGACACGAGCATGAGGAGCGTTGAGCGGGGCAGGTGAAAATTCGTCAAGAGCGCGCCGACGGCGCGAAAGGCATAGGGCGGATGAATGAAGATATCCGTCGCTCCTTCGCGCTCGGTGAGGGGCAATCCCTCTGCGGCGCAGGCCTCCAGCACCCGCGTGCAGGTCGTGCCCACGGCGATAACTCGCCGCGCTCGATTAATTGCCTTCGCCGTCTCTGCGGGCAGCCGAAAGCGCTCCGAGTGCATGCGATGTCCCTCCAGATTTTCCGCCTGCACCGGGCGAAACGTGCCGATGCCCACGTGCAATGTGAGAAAGGCGTGCGGTGTGCGGGCCAGGATTTCCGGGGTAAAATGCAAGCCCGCCGTGGGCGCCGCCACCGCCCCGGCAGCCCGCGCATAAACTGTCTGGTAACGGGTGGCATCATCCGGCGCGGCTTCACGGCCAAAGTACGGCGGCAAAGGCAGATGCCCGCATTTTTCCAGGTCGACCGGGCCGTCAAAAGCGACCAGGCGTTCGCCATCGGGAAAGATCTCCTCCACCCGCCCCGTGACTCCCTGGACGACGGTTGTCGCGCCAATGCGCATGCGCCGCCCGGGTTTCACCAGACATTTCCAGGCATTTTCCCGCAGCGCTTCGAGAAAGAGCAATTCCACGCGTCCATCATCCGAAAAGACCCGCGCGGGAATCACTTTTGTGTCGTTCAGCACGGTCAGGTCGCCCTCGTGAAGATAGGAGGGAAAGTCGGCAAATGTCCGGTGTTCCCATTTTCCCTCGGCTCGGTGCAGGACCAGCATGCGCGAATCTTCCCGGCGCGGCAGAGGATGCCGGGCGATCAGCTCTTCCGGCAACACGTAGTCATAGTCGCTCGTGTTGAGACTCATGGGATACGGCGCGAGCCGCGCTCAGGTCTGCTCAGCGGCCGCAGGCTTCGTCGGCGGGGCCGGCTTTGCTGCCTTTCCAAAGACGCGCATGAGATTGCACTTGCTTGCTGCGGCGATGACCAGATCCGCCGTGCGTCGCTTCAGCCGGCGCGCCCGAGAGAAGAGCCACACGAGAAAGACGCCGTAGGCTATCCAGCCGTAAAAATCCGTTCGGCCAAGGAAGGCCCAGCGGTAGCCGAGCACCGAGAGGATGAGCGCATTGCTCAGCACCGTCGTCACGACGGGGTGATAGATGAGCCGGACCCGCGTAAGGCATTTCGGCCCGCCGTGGTACTCCGTCACCGAACTCAACTGCACGCTCCAGAATTGGTTGCCGTAGATCTGGATGTCCCAGTCCTTCCAGCCGGTATCGGCCGAGTAGCGCCAGCCTTCTGTCTCCAGCAGGGCGAAGATTTCGGTGAGCAGCTGTTCGCGGCCCTGGCCGGTTTCGTTCCAGAAGTCGAGCTGCGAGATGCCGCCCCGCCGGCTGGCGTGTGCCAGGCCTTCTTCCGGCCGCGAGATGACCTTCCGCGGCGTGTGCTTGTACTTCATCCAGGTGAAGTAGCGCGACCAGCCGCGGCCGAGCGGCTGCATGAAAGCCAGGAAGACCACGAGCAGCCGCGCCGGGATGGTATCGAACCGGCGCTCAATGCGCGCGTGCAGCATGTAAGAGAGCGCCACCAGGAAAGTCGCGCCAAACATCAGCAGCGGCACGATTCGCAGCTTTTCCAACGGCCAACCCAGCACCGCCATGAAGGCCGTGAGCACCACCCACTCGATACTGCTCACATAGGCCGCCACTTCGCTCTGCGCCGCTGGGTAGATCGACTGGAAGAGCCCGTGGCCGAAGACGCCGTGATAGATCACCGGCCGATTCAGCAACCACGTAAAGCGCGGCGCGCCATAGATCTGCCCCTTCCACTTCGCCGTGCCCGTTGGTCCAAAGAAAATGAGATGCTTGAAGCGCAGCATCGACTCCGCCTCGCCATAACCTTCCTGCTGCTTGCGGAAGGCCTGCAACGTGAAGCGCCGATAGTGCCACACGATGGCGCTGGGCGAGAAAGCGATCACCCCGCCATTCGTCTGCAATCGCCAGCAAAAGTCCACGTCGTCACCCGCCTTGCGGTACTCCGTGTCGAAGCCGATTACGGATTCAAACGCCGACCGATAGAAGGCCATGTTGCACCCGGGAATATGTTCCGCCACGACGTCCGTGAGCAGCACATGGCTCGGACCGCCCGGCGCCGCCGCCACTGCCGCCTGAATCCAGTTCACCGCCGGCGGGGAGATATTCGGTCCGCCCACGCCCGCGAAGTCACCGCTCAGCAGTGTGCCCACGAGATAGTAGAGCCAGTCGGGATCGGGCATGCAGTCCGAGTCCGTATAGGCAAAGATCTCTCCGAGCGCGGCCGCCGCGCCGGCATTGCGCGCATAGCTCAGCCCCATGTTGGGCTGCACGATGTTGACAAAATTCGGCAGCGGCATCCGCGAACCGGGAGGCGCCTCCGCGGCGCGGGCCTCGCGCTTGGCGATGAAGTCTTTTACCAGTTGCTGCGTATTGTCTTTCGAGCCGTCGTCGACCAGGATGATCTCGAAGCCCGGGTAATTGACGTTGTCCAGCGACTCCAGGCAATCGCCCAGCGTATTGCCGCCATTATAAGAGCAGACGATGACGGAAACCTTCGGATAGCGCGGCAGCTTTACGCGATCTGTAATTGAACCGCTGCCCGCCAACTTCTCCTTCAGGACATGGAAGGCCTTTTTGGGCTGGCGATCCCGGGTCACGAGGCCGAAGGCCCAGTCCGTAATCTCAAAGCCACCCGTGAACCATTCATCCGTCCAGGCAAAGAAAATCGTCCCCGCCGCCCCGCCCCGCACCACGGTATCGAGATGCCAGGTGAGAACTTCCGCCTGCATTTCCTCACTTTTGCGAATCGTATCCAGACCAAACTCGCCAAACATGAGCGGCTTGTCCTCTGCCAGATTCTGCAACCGTGCGAGATACTTCTCAAAATCCCGCTGCCGCTCCAGGTAGACGTTGAAGCTGTAGAAATCGACATTCTGCGGCAGGAGAAACTCCGTCGGTGGGTAGCTCGCATATGAGTAGAGCGGCCGCGGATCGATCTCGCGTGCGCGGTCGATGAGCATCTCCACGAACTCGATGACCTGCCGGGCGCCCAGCCACCGCACCATGGTCGTGGGAATCTCGTTGCCTACGAGGTAGCCGAAAATGGCTTCATGCCCCTTGTTCTTGGACACCGCGGCGCAAATCGTCTCGATGATCTGGCGGCGCATCTTCGGCTGGCGGAGAAACTCGATGTGCTCCGCCCAAGGGATGGAAATGAGCACGCGCAGCCCAAATTCCCGCGCCAGATCGAGGAACCACCGCGGGGGAACGTGATAGATGCGCAGGAGATTGACCCCCAGCTCCTGCATGAGGCTGAAATCCATCCGCGCCTTCTCCGGATTGCCGACGAAGTGGCTCTCCGCGTCCGGGGCAAAGGGGCCATAGGTCACGCCCTTCACAAAGAATTTGCGCTGCCCCTCGAAGAAAAACTTCGCGCGCACGCAGATCGGCTCGAGAGGCGCCGCTGGTGCGGCAGCGGGATCGGTGGATGAGGCGGCGGGCGCTAAAGTTGCTGACATGGAAACGGGGACATTTAGAGCTTTGGGTCGAAATCGTCTAGGGCATGTTGGCAAAATCGCTTTTGCAGGGATCGGGGGCGATTCGCGTCATACGCACGGCGATTTGACGGCGCCCGGCTCAGATTATGCGTATCAAATTTGGGATTTTTCCTGTATTTTGCGCCGCGCAAGGCACGTATACTGCTCTTTTTTAACAGGTATTTTTCAGAGCTGGCCAGCTCCCCCGCTGTGGCGGCTCCGGCGCGTGAAAAAAGAAAATGCAAGCTGTAAATCCAACTTACATCGCGAGGGAAGGCAAGACGTTGGGCCGGTTCAGTCTGGTCCAGCTCCAGACCTTGTCGGCCAATGGCATTTTGCGCGGAGATGACATGGTTTATGAGGATCGCGATGGCGATTGGCAGCCCCTGCGCCAGTTCCTTGCCTTCGCTGCCAATGGATCGTCCAAGCCTTCGCTCGGCGCCGAGTTGCGCCAACCGGCTGCGGCGGACCTCGCGGCGGAATTGGCCCAGCTGGATATGTTTCGTCCGCAGGACGACTTCGCACCGGAAGATCTGCCGGCCGATCCCACACAGATGGCATTTTTGCGCGGTCGGTGCCGTTGGGTCGATCCCGATATCACCAAAGCAGATGCCCAAGCTCTGATCGATCGCCTCCGCGAAGACACCCTCGACGGCGCGCTCACCGATGAGCAGATGCGCCAGCTCGTTTTCTTCCATATCGAGTACCCGCGGGGCGTGACGAACCGGATGGCCGTGGAAATCCTCGCGAAGCACATGGGGGAAAATCCCGGCTGTGATCTGGATTACCGCGCCTGGCGGAAGGTCGTGGTCGATTTCGAGCATTGAGCAGTCGCTGGCGGTTTGGCGGAGCTTGGTCTCGCCTCCGCGGCCGGCGAACATTGGCGGTGGCAGCAGCGTCTCGCCGATGACATGCGGAAGCATCGCGATAAGCGTTGGCATTCATTCCGTCTGGCGCGCTAGTGTTGCAAGAGCACGATCAGGGGCGTTTCCTGGGCGCGCCGGCGTCTGGCCCGCCACGCGCGGACGGAGCTTACATTTGGTTTTATTGTGCATTTACGAACAAGCTGCTACTTGACGCAGGTCGCTCCTGAAAAGGCTCGAAGTGGCTGTCGATTTCGTCGCCATAAGTGAGCAAGAGTCGGATTCTCGATTTCAGATTTTCCCGAGGCCTGAATACTTCCCTTCCCAGGTGTGAGCCACTTCAAGCAACAGCTCATTCTTAAATGCGCAACAAGGCAAACGTTAACTCCATCCGATAGTGAACTGCGACAAGCTTCCGCGCTTGGCGGGTCAGAATGCGTCTCGATCGTGAGACGATTTGAAATATGAAGTCTCAGATTTTCGAATTGCGGTCCGTTCCGAGCCCCACGCCTCCGGGTTAGCTGAATCGATTCCGGGAAACGTCTATATTGTAAACCTCATTAAAGGTAATGCGGGCTTCTGCCGATAAAGCGCCGACAGTCGTATTTGTTTCCTCGTATCTAGGTGAATATGCAAATATGCGCAAGTTATGCCTTAGGTATCAATTACTGGAATATCTGTAATTATGACTACATTGTCATGAGTTCCATACATAGTTGGCGCATCTAATGCTGCTTTTGTAAAGCATGCGTTGCCGCCCCAACCTCACGCACACCACCCTGCGTTCCAAGTCCGCCTTTACCTACATCGAAGCGCTCGTCGCGACGGCGGTGGTCGCCCTCGCGCTTGGCGCCGCCATGGAAGCAAACTCGATCGTGTTCAATACCAGCCGTAAGGCGCATGATGTCAATACCGCCACGCTCTACGTTCAGGAGCGGGTGGAGCAGCTCCGCAATGTCGCCTGGCCGGACATGATGAGCAGCAGCTATTTCACCGGGACCTATTTTGGCTCCGTGCCGTCATCTGCCAGCGGCCTGGGCGGTTCGAGCAACATCACGGAATCGATCTCCATCGAAGCTTTTCCGCCAACGACTGGTCCTACGCCGATGGTTATCCAATCGACGCTGGGCGGAACTCCCCAGGTGCTCCAGCCCGGGTCCGGGCTCGTCGGTCAGATGATGGCCCGAGTCCGGGTCCATATCCAGTGGACCGGCCAAGGCGGCAAGCTCGCTCAACACGAGGTCGACACTGTGATCTCCAGCAGCAGTGGAATCACTGCGGCAAGTCTTCCGGGGATGGGAGCATTTGCAGGAGGGGCGAATGGCTCGAGTTCTTCGACTTCGAGTAGCAGCTCGAGCGATAGCTCGTCGAGTTCGTCAAGCAGCAGCACCACCACGACTACGGATACAACGGGGAATAGCGGCAATGGCAAGGGACAGGGGAATGTCGGCGGCAAAAACGGCAAAGGCTAACCCGACAAATCAATGCGCACTTCTTCTAGATTCGAATACGGCGCGGGAGGTTTCACGCTCACCGAGCTGTTGATGACGATGGCCATTTCGACGGTCATTCTGGGCGCTATCGTTGTCGGTTCGGTCACGGTCCAACGGTCACTGCAGGCCAGCGATGATTACACGCGCGGCCTGGCTGCCCAGTTGCGCGCGCTCGATTACATCGCGCTGGATTCCCGGCAGGCCATCAGCGCAGGACAAACGGTCGCCGGCGATTTCCTGGATCTCACCGTTCCCGACTTTTACGACATGACCAATCCAAATAACCCGGTGCCGCGCGCACCGAACCTCCCGCCGAAGATGGTCAATGGAGTGCCGACCTACTATGGATCAGGCCCGGTCAATGTCGGGTACAAGCTCAGCGGCAATAACATCGTTAGAACCTACAATGGTGTTTCCACGACCATCGTTTCAAACGTGAAAAACGTTCAAGTCACTCCGCCGGTCAATCCGGACCCGAATATCGTCATCTCCATCAGCTTTCTTCCCAGCTTTCACCACGGGACCGCAAATGACACGTCATCGCAAACGGCGACGACGCAGACGGTGAAAGTGCTCATGCGCAACAGCCAAAAACTCAGCAACCTCGAATAATGAAATCTCGCCACCCCAATCAAGAGCGCGGCAGCGTGCTCATGCTGGCTCTTTTTTCCGTTGCCATCGTCGCCGCTCTGGCGGTGGTTGCGATGATCATCTCGACCGACAACTACCGCGCGGCGCATCAGGCGGCTAGCTGGCAGACGGCGTTGCTGGCCGCGGAGGCGGGCGTCGAAGTCGGCGTCACCGAAGCCCGCCGCAGTGTCTTTGCTCCAGGCACGCAGTTCTCGGCGGCCAATGGCTGGTCGAAAGGCGAGCCTTTGAATGCCGACGGCACCTTTCTCGACCTGAATGAGAATAATGTCTACGATGCGAATGTCTGGGTCTATCAAGGCAACCTCGATAACATGGCCAGCGACGGCGCGAAGCGCTCGGCTTTTTACGTGGTCATGGATTCTCCCGGCAACACGACTGGCGGCGAGCCTTACTATCGTCTGCGCGCGATCGGCATGACGGAGCTGACGGGAGCGGCTGCCTCTGCGGGAGATGGTCTCGATGTGAAGCTGCGCAAACTCAGCATCCGCACTGACCGGATCCTCGACACGTCATTGAAGCCAGGCAGTTCGACCGTCGCCGGCGGACCGCACGCGACCCGGGTCATTGAAATCATGCTGAAGCCGGTCAGCGCCTTTCGCACCGCGCTCTTTAGTGATGTGAGCATCAACATGACGGATCACAACATCGTGGTAGACTCGTACGATTCCACGGACCCGGCAAAGTCTACAAATGGACAGTATGATGTCACCAAACGGCAAAGCAACGGGAACGTGGCGACCGACGGCACCATCATCAATGCGGGCAGCGCGTATATCTATGGCAACGCCGCCACACATGACGGTTCGGTTTCGAACGGTGGAAACGTGTCGGGAACGATCTCGAACGACTTTTACGAACAGTTCTTCCCCGTGCAGGTCCCTAGCGTGACGTTCCTGACGTCACCGACAACCGCGACGAGCAGTATGACTCTCACCGCCACGGCCAATACGCCGTCGCAGTACAAACTCGATACGATTAAGCTGGGTGGTAGCGATACTATACGCATCCAAGGCGCCGCGGATGGATCACCCACCTACATCCAGATTGTGGTAACCGGAGACATATCGATCACGGGCAACGGGGGAATCACCATGGACAAGGGAGTATATGCGCGAATCTTCGTAAAAGGCGACGCCACGATCGCCGGCAATGGCATGACCAACCAAGGCTCCGCGCTGGCGCTCCAGCTGTATGGTGTCGACCGCACGGTTAAAAACGCCGATGGCACCACGCAAATGAATGCGGATGGAACACCGGTGGTGGCGTCCTATGGCTCCATCACGATCAACGGCAACGGCGCCTTCAAAGGCGCGGTTTACGCGCCGGATTACAATGTCACGCTCAAGGGCGGCGGGAACACCGACTCGGTCTTCGGTTCGCTGGCCGGCTTCACGATTGCGATGACGGGCATTCAAAGCCTGCACTACGACGAAGCAATGGGTAGCGGCGGGTTGATCAGTGACTACAAGATCGGGAGCTGGGTGGAAGACGTGCGCTAATATTTACTCCAGCCGGATGGCGCGCCGCCCGAGATGAATTCGAGCTCGGGTGCGCGCGATGTCCAGGAGTACGGCGAGGAAGATGATGGCGCCCGTGACGAGCGGATATAGGTATGGATCGCAGTTGAGAATCACGAGGCCCAAACCACCGAAAAGGCTCGCTCCGCTGAGACTTCGGTGGCAACGGCGGCGGAACGGATCTGATCCAAGGTCCATGCCGTCGCGGCCGGCTTTTCCGCCATCTCGTTGCAACTTTCCGCGCATGACGCTGGAAATGCGCTGCGGGTTGCTCTAGAAAGCGCCCCCGCCTGTATGAGTCCTTCCGCACGTTCCCTGCGCTCCGCCGCTCCTGCCAAGCCGAAAAAACTGCTCGTCGCCAACCGCTCCGAGATCGCCATCCGCGTGATGCGGGCGGCGACGGAACTCGGTCTTCGCACCGTGGCGATCTATGCCGAGGAGGACCGCTTCTCGATGCATCGGTTCAAGGCGGATGAGGCCTATCGCGTGGGTGAGGGGAAAGGGCCAGTCGGCGCTTATCTCGATATCGACGGCATCATCGCCGTGGCCAAGGAGCACGGGGTGGATATGATCCATCCCGGCTACGGATTTCTCTCGGAGAATGCGAAATTTGCCCAAGCCTGCCGCAATGCCGGCATCATCTGGGTCGGCCCCCGGCCGGAATTGCTCGACCTCATGGGCGACAAAGTCGCCGCGCGCGCCCTCACGCAAAAGCTGAAGATTCCCACGTTGCCGGGATGCGAAGACCCGGTGAGCGATCGCGCCGAAGCGCTAAAGCTGGCCGTGAACATCGGCTTTCCGCTCATCATCAAGGCGGCCTTTGGCGGCGGCGGACGCGGCATGCGCGTCGTGTACAAGGCGGGCGATCTCGACGCGCTGCTCGACGAGGCGCAGGGCGAGGCCGAGCGGGCTTTTGGAAATCCGGCGGTTTTCCTGGAGAAGTACGTCCCTCGGGCCAAGCACATCGAGGTGCAGGTCCTGGGCGATCAGCACGGTCACGCGCTTCATCTGCACGAGCGCGATTGCTCGGTGCAGCGGCGCTACCAAAAGGTGATCGAGATCGCGCCGAGCGTCGACCTGAGCCCGAAGGTGCGGGACGAGCTGTGCGATGCGGCGGCGCGGATCGCCCGCGAGATTGGCTACGACAATGCCGGCACGGTGGAATTCCTTCTCGATCTGGATCACAACGACTGGTTCTTCATCGAGATGAATCCGCGCATCCAGGTGGAGCACACGGTCACGGAGCAGATCACGGGCATCGACCTGGTGCGGGCGCAGATCCTGGTGGCGCAAGGCGCCGAACTGCATGGACCGGAACTGGCGCTGCCCGCTCAGGAGAACATCCCACGCAACGGCTATGCTGTGCAGTGCCGCGTGACCACGGAAGATCCGGAGAACAAATTCATGCCGAATTACGGCAAGATCCTGACTTTCCGCGCAGCGGAAGGATTTGGCATTCGGCTGGACGGCGGCATGGGCGACGCGGGCGCGGTGATCACGCCATTTTACGATTCCCTGCTCGTGAAAATCACGGCTACGGGCCAGACTTTCGAAATGGCGCTGGACCGAATGGATCGCGCCCTGCGGGAATTCCGGATTCGCGGGGTAAAGACGAATATCCCGTTCCTGGAGAACGTGATCCATTTCCCACTTTTCCGCAGCGGCGACGCCACGACGACGATGATCGACACGTCGCCGGAGCTCTTCGAGTTCAAGCAACGGCGGGATCGCGCGACGAAGCTGCTCAATTTTTTTGGCAATGTCATCGTTAACGGAAATCCGCATGCCAAGGGCTACAAACCGGCCGCGCCATTTGCCGCCGCTCCGCTGCCCAGCTACGACCGCAAGGAGCAGCCCAAGCCTGGGACCCGGCAGCTGCTGCTGGAACTCGGCCCAAAGAAATTCGCCGAGTGGATGTTGAAGCAGAAGCGGCTGCTCGTGACGGATACCACCTTCCGCGATGCCCACCAGTCGCTCATGGCGACCCGTGTGCGCACCTTCGATATGGCGGCCATTGCGCCCGCCGTGGCGCGGCGCACGCCGGAGCTCTTCTCCCTGGAAATGTGGGGCGGGGCGACCTTCGACACGGCCATGCGGTTCCTGAATGAGGATCCGTGGCAGCGTTTACGCCTCCTCCGTGAAAAGGTGCCGAACATCTGCTTCCAGATGCTGCTGCGCGGAGCGAATGCTGTGGGGTACACGAGTTACCCGCCAAATGTCGTGGCTGGCTTTGTCAAGCAGGCGGCGGAGTGCGGCATGGACATCTTCCGCGTATTCGATTCGTTGAACGATCTGTCGAACATGAAAGCGGCCATGGAGGCTGTGCAATCCACGCATGCCATCTGTGAAAGCGCCATCTGCTACACGGGCGATATCCTGGACCCGAAGCGCACCAAGTATTCGCTGAAGTACTATGTGTCCCTGGCCAAGGAGTTGGAAAAGATGGGCGCGCACGTCCTGGCCATCAAGGACATGGCGGGCCTCTGCCGACCCTACGCGGCGAGCGCACTGGTCAAGGCGCTGAAGGAGGAGATCGGCATCCCGGTGCATTTCCATACCCACGATACGAGCGGCATCAATGCCGGCTCGATCTTGCGGGCGAGCGACGCCGGCGTGGATGTGGTCGACTTGGCGCTGGCCAGCATGAGCGGATCGACTTCGCAGCCAAATCTGAATTCCGTCGTCGCGGCGCTGGAAAATACGCCGCGTGAGACGGGCCTGTGCCTGGCTTCGCTCAATCAATTCAGCGACTACTGGGAACAGGTGCGCAAATTTTACGCGCCCTTCGACACAGCCCCGCCGGCTGGCGACGCCACGGTGTACTTCCACGAGATGCCGGGCGGCCAGTTCACAAATCTCAAGGAGCAGGCGGCCTCGATGGGCCTGGGCCATCGCTGGCCGGAGATCGCGCGCACCTATGCCGAGGTGAACGAGCTTTTTGGCGACATCGTGAAGGTGACGCCCTCGAGCAAAGTGGTGGGCGACATGGCGCTCTTCCTTTTCACCCGCGGCATCAAGCCGGCGGATGTGGTCAATCTACCCCCCGGCACGCCGTTCCCGGAATCAGTGATCGACATGCTTTCCGGCGGCCTTGGCGAACCGCTGGGCGGCTGGCCGCCGGCCGTGGTCAAGGCGGTGCTCGGCACGGCGAAGCCGAAGCGCGTAAAGCCCGCAGCAGTGAAGCTGAGCGAAGTAAAGGCGGAGATCGCCGCCAAAACGAAGCGCGAGCCGAGCGATGACGACCTCTACTCGCACCTCATGTATCCGCAGGTCTACGCGGATTTCGCCAAATTCCAGCGCGATTTTTCCGATGTGAGCTGCGTGCCGACGCCGGCCTTTTTCTATGGCCTGCAAGTGGGTGAGGAAATTACGATCTCGATCGAGGAGGGCAAGGTGCTCTTCATCAAGCTCATCAACCTGAGTTCACCGGACAAGGAAGGCCGCCGGGTGCTCAATTTCGAGCTGAACGGCATGCCGCGCGAGGCAACCGTGAGTGACAAGTCGGTTGCGCCCAAGACAAAGGCGCGCGTGAAAGCTGCGGCGGACGATCCTCTTCAGGTAGCGGCGCCGATCCCGGGAATGGTGACGCTGCTCAATGCCAGCGTAGGCAGCAAAGTCTCCAAGGGCGACAAGGTCGCCACCCTGGAGGCGATGAAGATGCAGACTTCCGTCTACGCGCAAACCGATGGCGTCGTCGCGGAAGTCGTCGGAGGCGTCGGTGACTCGGTAGATGCTGGGGACCTGCTGGTTCGCCTGCGCGTTTGACCCACCGGGGCCAGAGTGTCAGGCAACCGTTAAAGCGGTTGCATCCGTAACGAATGGTGATAAATTTATCTCCTGACGATGATTCCTCATTTTCCCCGAGTTTGTGTGCATGCGGCGGCTGTTGTGTGTCTGGCCGCCGTGGCGAATGCCGGCGTGCCCGTGCCTGAGAATTTCCCGGGAGCCAATCTTTCCGGCCCCGTGCTGCCGGTCATCCCCCTGGCCAAGGCGCTCGTGGTTCCCATCACGGCGGCCGATCCCGATGGGCATCGGCTCACCTTCACGGCGACGAGCAGCAATCCGAACATCTTCGTGCGCGTGCGCAGCGGCGATCCGTCGCTCGTGCTTTCGGTCACTCATGCGGGCGATCCGAATAATACGGCGCAGCCGGACTCCGAGTATCACGGGGACATCGTCTGCCAGCTCTTTCGAAGTCTGGCCCCGAAGACGACCGGGTACATTGCCGGGTTTGCCCAGGCAGGATTTTACGACGGTGTGCCCTTTCACCGGCTGTCGGATCTGGCGGTTTCGCAGGATGCAAGCAC
>FTCV01001182.1_pt1 | contig 31880 bp, 28 predicted proteins | sample 1639691 | NCBI WGS metagenome assembly FTCV01 (sample SAMEA3914864, study PRJEB12502) | metagenome | biome: forest; material: soil | place: USA | collected 2012-03-12 | depth 0.3 m
ACCTGCTGTGCCCGGTCGACGACGCCGTCGGTCCGGAAACGCTGGGGCCGGCTTGCGAGCGCTGGGAACTGCACCGCGTCTGGGTGGTCGAGGCGACGCTGAAACCCGGCTTCCGCCACGCCTACAGCAGGCGGACCTACTTCATCGATGAGGATTCCTACCAGGCCGGGGTGTTCGACGCCTACGACCAGAGCGGCGAGCTGTACCGCAGCGGCTACACGTCCTTCGTCCAGTTCTACGATCCGGTGGCGCCGAACGCGCCGGGCTACATGGTGTACGACCTCGCCAAGGGCACCATCCCGGCCCTCTCAGCTCGCCAGCGGCGCGACGCCAACGCGTGGAGCGCAACACCCGTATCGTCGATTTCTTTTATGGCGATGCCGTTGGCAACGTGGCAGAGGATTTGAAATCGGGGCGATCCTGGAAATGGCATGCCGCCGGTTCTCCACGCCGAGATCGGGCTGATCGCTGCGACCGGTCCTGCCTGCGTTGGAGATTTCCCGGTTGGCCGGCGTTGGTGCGGGGCCTGCTCGAGCGCATCGAGGACAAAGCCGGCATCGGCCGTCCGGGACACCGCGGCCCATGTTCGCGTTCCGTCGAGGGTCGCCAAACGCTATGGTGGCCCCGCTCCAGTGGCGCTCGCACCTGGTGGATCGGCAAGCCGAGGGGAGACATGCAGCCTATCATCGAGGTCCGTGGGCTGGAGAAGACCTACGCGTCCGGCTTCCAGGCTCTGAAGGGGGTCGATCTCGACATCCGCCGCGGGGAGATCCTCGCGCTGCTCGGTCCGAACGGCGCCGGCAAGACGACGCTGATCAGCATCGTCTGCGGCATCGTCCGGGCGACATCCGGCAGCGTGACGGTGGACGGCCACGACATCGTGCGCGACTGGCGCGCGGCGCGTTCCCTGATCGGCCTCGTCCCGCAGGAGTTGACGACCGAGGCGTTCGAAAGCGTCCGGGCGACCGTCAGCTTCAGCCGGGGCCTGTTCGGCAAGCCTCCCGACCCGGCGCTGATCGAGAGGATCCTGAAGGACCTGTCCCTGTGGGACAAGAGGGACACCAAGGTCATGGCGCTGTCCGGCGGCATGAAGCGGCGCGTGCTGATCGCCAAGGCGCTGTCGCACGAGCCGCGCATCCTGTTCCTGGACGAGCCGACCGCCGGCGTGGATGTGGAGCTTCGCCGCGGCATGTGGGAGATGATCGGGCGGCTGCGCGAAAGCGGCGTCACCATCATCCTGACCACCCACTATATCGAGGAGGCCGAGGAGATGGCCGACAGCATCGGGGTGATCTCCGACGGGCGGATCATCCTGGTGGAGGAAAAGGCCGCGCTGATGGAAAAGCTGGGCAAGCGGCTGCTGATCCTGCATCTGCAGAACCCGCTGCACGCCATCCCGGCCGAACTCGCCGGCTATCCCCTGACCCTGTCGAACGACGGGCGGGAACTGGCCTATCGGTTCGACACGCAGCACGAGCACACCGGCATCGCCGGGCTGCTCCGCAAGCTGGGCGATCACGGCATCGACTTCACGAACCTGCACACCGAGGAGAGCTCCCTGGAGGAGATCGTCGTCAGCCTGGTGAAAGAACGGACATGAACCTTCATGCGATCAGGGCCATCTATGTCTTCGAGCTGGCCCGCACCTGGCGCACGCTGTTCCAGAGCATCGCCGGCCCGGTGATCTCCACGTCGCTGTACTTCATCGTCTTTGGGGCGGCCATCGGCGGACGTTTCGCGTCGGTGGAGGGCATCAGCTACGGCGCGTTTCTCGTCCCCGGCCTCGTCATGATGTCGGTGCTGACGGAGAGCGTGTCGAACGCGTCCTTCGGCATCTACATGCCTCGCTATTCCGGCACGATCTACGAGCTGCTGTCGGCCCCCGTCTCCGCCTTCGAGACGGTGATCGGCTATGTCGGGGCGGCAGCGACCAAGTCCATCATCCTTGGCACGCTGATCCTGCTGACGGCGCGGCTGTTCGTGGATTTTTCCATCGAACACCCGTTCTGGACGGTCGCTTTCCTCGTGCTGACGTCGGTGACCTTCAGCCTGCTCGGCTTCATCCTGGGCATCTGGGCCAACGGGTGGGAAAAGCTGCAGATCGTGCCGATGCTGATCGTGACGCCGCTGGCGTTTCTGGGCGGCAGCTTCTATTCGATCGGCATGCTGCCGCCGCTCTGGCAGAAGGTCGCTTTATTCAACCCGGTCGTCTATCTGGTCAGCGGCTTTCGCTGGAGCTTCTACGGCGCCGCCGACGTGCCCGTCGCCCTGAGCCTCATGATAACCGCGCTGTTGCTGGTGATCTGCCTTGCCGTGGTCTGGTGGATTTTCCGCACGGGCTACAAGTTGAAAAGCTAAGGGGCGGTTTCAAAAGACGCCGGGGCCGCCGGCGATGCGGATGGCCGCTGCAAGGCGTGATCCTCCTCCTGCTCGAACACCATCCGCACCGCGCGCTCGCGGAGTGCAGGCGCGCCGTCGCGTGATGTCTGTTCCGTCATAAGGCCCCTATCCTCAAGAAGCGGGGCCTCCGGGAGACCCGGCGCGGTTCAGTCGGGGACCGTCATCCTCGGTCGAGGTTGTGTTGTGGTGACCAGACTCTACCCGAGAACAGTCCCCGACTTGATCGGGGATGGCCGCCCCGCTGTGGATAACCGGCCCGCCTACGCCAGCTATAGGGGCGCTTCGGCGGGCCGGTTCCCCACAGCTCCTACACCACTCCGAGGGGCACGACCCCCGCAGGTTCAGCGGCAGTCCGCGCCCGCTTCTGCCTGACCAGGGCCCCGTGCGGCGGATGATCGGCTCGGGCATGACCAACCCGACCGTTCCGGGCGGCTCAGGACGGCCTTGAACCTTCCGGCTGGGCTCACTAAGATCATTCCCATCATCATGATCATTCTCATCATGATCAGAAGTGCGGAGGAGGGCGCAATGGCGAGACAGGCCGAGGTCGAAACCGTTAATCTCCGCGTCTCCGGCCCCGGCCGCTACAAGGTGCTGGCCGGCCTGGCCGGCAGCGACACGGTCACCCGGGTGGCGCTCGCGGACAAGGATGCCAAGGTCACCGTCGAGGGCGGCGCTCGCCCGTTCCATCTGGGAGGACGGGACGGAGCGGCGTCGGACAAGGCCGCCGTGCTGTACATGGTCGCTGGCGACCGGAAAACGGTGCAGCGGTTCGATGATGTGATGCGGCATGTCGAGGCGCTTCTTGAGACGGCGGGTCCGGAGAAGGTGATGGAGATGCTTCTCGACTCCCAGGTGAAAGGACGCCGGGATCCGGTTGCCTCCGCCCCCCCGGCGCCCGTCACCGCCGCGTCGGCCGACATGGCCCGGCGCTGGGCCGAACGGAAAGCCGCCATGCTGCGGGACAATGATCATGCGACTGGTCCCGAACTTGGCCGGCTGGTCGGCAGCCGGGCCAGGAATTCGGCCGAGCGCGCCTCCTCTTGGCGGCGAAGCGGCCGCATCTTCGCGGTCAGCGACGGCAGCCGGGATGTCTATCCCCTCTTCCAGATCAAGGCGGACAAGCCCCATCCTGTCGTCGCCGACCTTTTGGTGGTGCTGCGCCGCCGGCTGTCCGATTGGGAGATCTTCGCTTGGTTCACGGCGCCGGACATCTGGTCCTGCGAGGGGCGCCCGCCTAAGGATCTGCTGGATAGCGCGCCGGAGGCGGCGCTGGAAGCCGCGCGGCACGCCACGGCGGAGCACTGGGATTGACCTTTGTTCCTCCGCCGTCTCCCCCGGCATGGCTACCGCCGCCGGTCGAGATCACGCTGCCCAAGGGAGCGTTCATCCACCGGATCTGGAACAGCGGCGCGGGCCGGGCCGGCAACGCCTTCAACCCCGGCTACGGGGACGCGGATCCCACTCGCTTCGCCCCCTTGAAGCGCCCACCCGGCGCCCCTGAGGGCGCGCGCGTGGGGACGCTCTACGCTGGCGAAACCTTTGGTGTTGCCGTGTACGAGACACTGTTCCGCGATCTGCCGCCGCGGCCGGCCATCCGCGACGTTGCCGGATGGCGGGTGACCGCGAGCGCCCACTGCGTCTTGATCGTCGGGCACGATCTGCGTCTGGTATCGCTTCACCACAAGCACCTGGGGCGCTGGGGCCTGTCCCGGCGGTCGCTGATCGAATGCCAGGGCAAGGGGGCGTATCGCGGCACCGTTCTGTGGGCCGAGGCCATCCATGATCAGTTCGGCCATATCGATGGTCTGGTCTGGACGTCCCGCCAGGATGACAGCGCCGACGCGTACCTGTTCTTCGGCGATCGGGTTGCGATGGCGGACTTGGTCCCTGGCACCACCCAGCCATTGGCGACCGGCGCCGGGCGCGCGGCGATCGAGGCCCTGGCGCTTCAGGATGACGTCGTCATCACCGGGCCGTGAAGCAAGCGCGTCGCGCCCAGGGCATGACGCATGGGGGGCCCCTTCCCGTGGCTTCGACCGCGCACCACGTCGACGGCAAGATCGTCATCACGGCGGTGCCGGGTGCATCTGCGCCTCGACCTCCTCGTCCGATCGCTGTGAACAGGCGTCACACAGTGCACCCCCAACCATCCTGCCGTCCCGCCGCCGAGCTTGGTCGGCACCACAGCTGACGCATGTTCCACCGCTTGCCCGCATGGCATGATCGAGGACGGCGGTGATGGTCGGCCTGGTATCGGTCGACACCCTCCAGTCCAGCCCGGCCGGCGTTGCCCTCATGCGCACGCTCTTCAGGTCTGCGAGACCCGGCAAGCCGAGGAAGCAGGCCTGCTCCAGCAGCGGCAGCCACCCAGCCGGCAGATCCCGGAAACTCGGATGGAGGAAGCGGTAGCGCGTCAGGAAATCGATGCGGCGCCACCAGGTCGGCCAGTCCGCCGGTGCCGTCTTGCCGAAGCCCGGCGGCGGGCTTTCGAGGTCGCGGGTGGTGAACTGCGCACCCGTCCTCGCCGTGGCCAGCCATGACCGCAGGTCCGAGTCAGCGGTCATCGCGGCGATCCTGGCCGCCGACTCCATCTTGTAGCGGTACGTGGCGTGATGGCGCGCCGTGAGCTGGTTCGGCGGTTGGCGCGTGTACCACGCCAACCACGCCGCGTCCTCCTGCTCCCGCGCGGCCATGATCGCCGCTGTCTGCCGCGCGGCCTTGCCCAACAGGATGGTTGCGCTGCGGATCAGCAGTCGCGGTTCCGGATCAGTGTTATCGCTCATCTTACAGGCCTTTTGCTCAGTGTGCCGCCCGGAGGTGCGGCGACGGTCAAGGATGATTTACCATCGGAGGTTGCGGGTCCGATTCAGCAACCTAGCTATGCATTTCATGCATAACTGCCTCCCGAAATGTTTCGTTCACGACGTTCGGCAGAAACGGATAATGCATTGTCATTAAAGGAGAATTTGGATTAGTGTCTAAGAATCCCTGCATTTTCGATGCACAGGTGTGACCCTTTTCTTTGTCGTGCATGGCCGCCAGCGACACGCGCGCCCGCGTGGGATGCTTGGCCTGATAATTGCTTGAATTCTGCGCTCAGCCGTGAAAGCAAGCGTTGCCGAAGAGCTGATGGACTGGTGCCGTGACGAAAAAGCGAGGCAAGAGCACGCGTACACGGAGTGGGAAACGGCTAATATGCGGGATATCTACGAAGCCAATTCATGAAATCCTATACAAAACTAGTCGATATGGCCGACGATATAAGAGATTTCTCAGTACACATAGTCGAAACTAGGTCCCATCAAAGGATCAAGAACATAAAGGATGCCTTCGTCTGACCGTCGTCGTGCGGTGCTCTCGCGATTGAATGTTATGGACTCTTGAAATGACGCGGATTGGCGATAGGCTGTACTCCGTTCCAGCATCCGTACAAACGCTGGAATAGATCCAGCCAACCAGCCTCACGACACACCATGGTGAAGGGAAAGCAAAGGGCTGTGGCGACCATCGCAATGTCTACTGATTCAGAAGGAGTTATAGCCAAAACTGGCCAAAAAGGCGGATGTGGCAGAAAGTGGCAACAAGTAGCAGCATGAGGCAAAAGCGTGGCACAGAGTGGCAGAAACGTAGCAAGAAAGTGGCATTTTTCATGGAAATAATCCAATGAAGTCAATGGCTTCTGGCAAAGCGGAAGCGCGCCTCCGAATGATATTGCGTCGCGACCGAAGTGGAGAGCGACCGACCGACGCACAAACGTTGCGGTCGATCGAGGGCATCGTCCGAGAGGCGCGCAGCCGCAACTTTTCCTGGCGGGAGATCGCCGACGTGATCACGATGGCGGGATACCGAAAAATCGCAGGCAGTGCGTTTTCAGAGGTTGATCTGCGCGTCTTCTACGCGCGTCAGAAGCGGCTCGGCCAAACGGCCGAACTGGACACGCCACCGTCACCGATTTCCACCGAAGCGCCACCGCGACCGTCCCCACGGTCCGTAGGAGACACGCTACCGCCGGTTTCCGGGCGGATCGGGCCGGAACCGAAGACGGGTCTGGATGCCGTGCCTTCGCGACCGCCCAGGAAGGGGGGATCGTGGTGATCAGGGCCTTGGCGAAGCTCGTCTTTCCCGAACCGGTGTCGCCGCCGGCGATGATCGTCTTCTTTGCCCGGACCGTCAGCGGGAAGAAGCGGTCCCAGTCCTGCGCCCGGTGGAGCCCCAGGAGTTCAGCGTCCAGCGGAAGAACGCACCCTGCCGCCCCTTACGTGCGGGCGAAGAGGTCGGCGACGACAAGTCCGGGGATGGTCGACTGGAAGCCGGAGGGGCGGCGGACGGTCAGGCTGATGGTGCCGCCGGCCACCGCCGGCGGGTGGCAGATTTGCATGCGTTCCCCGTCGGGCGACAGTTGACGCTGTCCTATGAGCGCCAACGGATCATGCTGACGCCGAATGACGTAACCACGGGTTTGATCGGGCGGTACGTGGACGTCTACGCCTTTGCCGACGGCCGTCTGGAGATCCGCTGGAAGGGGTTATCCTTCTTACACCGTGTTCGACAAGGATCAACGCGTTACCCACGCGGCGGTGGTGGAAAACAAGCGCTTGAGCGCTGTTCTTGCTCAGATCAAGGCGTGGCAGGATACGCCGCCACCGGCGCCACAGGTCAAGACCAACAGCGAGAAGGTGGGCTACGTCAAGACAGGGCGCAAGGCGCGCGGGAGGAAGAGCTTTGTCGACAAGCACCGTGAGGAGCGCACCGGAACTCCCTAAGCGGGGCCCCCACCGTGCTCAAGCCTGCCACCGTGCTCGCTCCAGTCAAGGACACGAGCGCTGCTCGTGCCGCTCCGCGGTGCCCTCCGGGCATCCTTGACTTCCGCTGCGCGCGGCGGCCTCCGCAACGCAGGTCGGGACGGAGGGATGGCCGATCCGATCGAACAAAGGGATGGCGCAGCAGGCCATCACTCCCGGCACTGACATTTCTACTTTGCTGGCAACCCTGACATTTCAACTCTGTTGCAACATTGACGTCCGTCCCCGGGTAGGTTCCAGTAGCGGCGATCGCGGAGGCGCTTGGGCGGCATCGCTCGACCATCCACCGAGAGCTCCGGCGCAATTTCTACAAGGAATACAAGGGTTACTACTGCGCCAGTGCCCAGAAACACGCCCGTGCTCGCCGGCGTCTGAAGCTGACGTTGCACCCTGAAGATACCATTGCCACCGCCGAGCAGCTTTGTCATTCCATCATCTGTGCGAAATCTCAGAGATCGCTTGCGCATATACCGAATTGTTGCCGGGGCATGTCTCTTATTAATTGATGGTTCTTGCATCCTTGTCGGCAAAGCCGGTAGCGCGAAGGAGAACCGAACCTCATGACAGGACAGCGTTTCAAGGTCGGCATCGTCGGATTGCAGCCAAGCAGGAGCTGGGCATCACGGGCCCATATTCCCGCGTTGCGGGCTCTGTCCGACACGTACGAAATCGCCGGCGTCGCCAATACCAGCCTGGCCAGCGCCGAAAAGGCCGTCGCCGAAGCCGGGCTGTCGTCGCGACCTTTTGCCAACGTCGCCGAAATGCTGGCATCACCGAACATCGACATTGTCTCCATCACGGTAAAGGTGCCCCATCATTTGGAACTTGCCAAGGCGGCATTCGAAGCAGGCAAGCACGTCTATTGCGAGTGGCCGCTTGGTAACGGGTTGGCCGAGGCCGAGGAACTCGCTGCACTTGCCCAGGCCAAGGGGCTTCTGGGTGTGGTCGGAACCCAGGCGCCCTTCGCCCCTGAGATCGAGTATACGAAAGAACTGATCACTGCTGGCTTCGTCGGCGAGCTACTGTCGACGAGCGTGGTCGCGCGCGGTCGCGGCTGGGGCGGCTTCATCCAAAGCGCCGAAGAGAAGAGGCTCACCGCCTACGTGCTGGATCGGGCGAATGGCGCTACCATGCTGACCATTCCCCTGGGGCATACGCTTGCTGCGATCAGGAGTCTATTTGGCGGAGTTGCCGAGGTGTCCGCCCTCATGGCCACACGACGGCCCGCGACGCTCGTCATCGAGACCGGGGAGAGGCTGCCCATGTCGGTCGCGGATCAGGTCCTGATCAACGGGGTGCTGCCCGGCGGCGCGCCCATTTCCATCCACTACCGCGGCGGCATCGCGCGCGACGGCGACGGCCTGTTCTGGGAGATCAATGGTACGGAAGGCGACCTTCGGGTATCGGGTTTCTCCGGCCACACGCAGATGGTGCAGCTCTCGCTCAAGGGGGCAAAGGAAGGGGAGCATGCGTTCCGGCCGCTGGAAGTCCCCGCCTCTTACCGTTCCGGCTGGCCGGAGAACCCGGAGCCGGGGAATGTCGCCCGCGTCTATGCCAAGATGGCCCGGGACCTGCGGGACGGTACCCGCACCGCGCCGAGTTTCGACGACGGGGTGGCGATCCATCGGATCATCGATGCGATCGAGAAAGCCGCTGAGAGCGGAAGACGCACCGTGGTGGCCTGATCCCACGGCCACAAGGGAATCGGGCCCCGGGAAAACCCTGGGCGGTTCACCCAGGCCGGTTCAGCACCCATTGCGCCGCGTTCTTTGAACGGTGCCTTGCCTTTCTGTTAAACGCGGCTCGCCGCAAGCGCCGTAAGAAGGGCTGAAATCTCCGTCGCGGATCGTTTGACGGCGTCGCGATAATTCGGCCCTTCCCGTCTGGCGCGGCTTGCGATCGTTCCGATAATCAGGACGCCGGCCAACGTCTGGTTGGCACCAAGGATGGGAGCGGCGAATCCGGCGCCCCCATCGGTCGCCTCTTCGATGCTCTGCGAGACCCCCGTGAGACGGATTTCCTTCAGCGCGGCCATGAGCTTTGCCTGCTCATGCATCGTCTCCGGGGTCAGTCGCTCCAGCGGTGTCGTTTCCAGATATCGTTGGACCCATGCCTCATCCTTGTAGGCGAGAACGATTCGTCCAGCCGCGGAGGCATAATAGGGCCGTGTCGTTCCCGGCGGGACCGTATAGCGGACTTCCGCCTCCCCCTCGACGATATCGGTGTAGACCACACACTTCCGGTGATCGTCCGCCTTCGCAAGAATGACGGTCTGACCGATCTGCCGCGACAGCTTGGCCATGAGGCCCCGGGCCAAAATTCCGAGTTGGTTTTCCCCAAGAATCCGATTCGCAAGGTCGAACGAACTCGGCCCGATAACATACGACGTCGCCTTGCGTACCAGATAGCCCTCGTCGACAAGAACACGAAGGATTGCCAGCAAGCTACTGACGGGAACACCAAGGGCGCTGCCCATTTCCGCGAGCGTGGCGCCCTCGTTTTTATCGGAGAGAAATGCCAAGACCCCAAGCAAACGCATGAGCGCACGAGGGCCCGCAGCTTCGCGGGGTCTGTCCTTCACGTCAGCCATTCCTCTCCAATGATTCCACCAAAGCGTATCCGATCAACCTCTTTGCGGTCGAAGACGCCTATCGAGGCGATCCAGCCGATTCAAGCCATCCTCTGTCAAGAACCGCAACATGATTGGGCGCCGAAACGGCATCGTCAAGCTCGCGGTGGCCTGCCGGCACGCGGGTGGGTATAGCCATTCCATGATGAGAGGTCCATCTCCCAGCTACGCCGGCTGCCGTTCTTTCCGCGGATCTGTGCTGCCCTGAAACTCCGCGGACCTGAGCGAGCAGAAAGCCGGCAGGCCGACGGCGGCGAACCGCGCCGGGTTTGCCGGAGGCCATCTGGATTGCGTCACACCGCCATGGCGATGCGCTCGCCCTGGGCAAAGTGGCGCGCTTCGGCCTCGGCGGGCGGAATTCTTCGGCAACACCTGTGCTCATGTCGATGAAAAAGGGGCGCCTTCAGCAGGCGCCCCACATGCTTTTGCCGAGCCCGATCCGGGCGACCGGATGCTCCGTCATGTCATGTGATCCCGCTTTCCTCGGAAGCTTTTCGGCCGCCTCCGGCGGTCCGGTTGTCCCAGCGCTTGCTGAAGCGGCTGATGTCGATGCGCTGCCAGACGCCGGCCTTGAAGAAGGGGTCGCCCTGGTTGAAGGCCTCCGCCTCCGCCCGCGAGAAGGCCTCCACGAGGAAGAAGCTACCGATGACGGCGGTGCCGGCGTCGTCCTCCAGCGGCCCGGCGACGACCAGGCGCACCCCGGCCTGTTTCAGGTAGGCCTGATGGGCCTTGACATGCGCCTGGCGCAATGGCGGCGCGTCCGGCTGGTCCAGGCAATGGATGGCGAACAGCATGGGGGAGGTTCTCCATAAGCGGAATGGGTTAAAGACCGAGATGGAATTGGCGGACGGGCTGGATGAAGTTCGGCTCGGCCATCTGGGACCGCCAAGCCGACCGGGGGCTCTCGGCCGCCGGCACGAGAAGCCCGTCACCGGGGCGACCTCGACGACGGCATCAGGCCGAAGAAGGCGAGCCTCGGATCGCCTGGTCGCGGCGACGTCGAGCCGCCCGCCGCCATTTCCAGAGATCAGAATCCGTACTGCACCGCAAACTGCAGGCGGTGCGCATCACCTTTGTTCGACAATGTCGGGGTCGCCACCGCCCCGTTCTTCACATGCCCGTAGATGTATTCGAAACCGGCGAACCACCGAGGCAGCGGCTGCCAAATCAGATTGGCGTGCAGTGAGTCCATCTGATCGATGACCGATGCCGGCACGTACGGTCGCGGCGTGTTCACCTTCGCGTGACCATAGGCGATGTTCGACCGCAGTGTGTCGGTCCACCACACCTGATAGCCGATATTGATGCCCCAGGTGTTGACGGCTTCCAGAGAACCATTCTTGATCACGCCAGCGTTGTTGAGCGCGCCTCCCGGCCCAAGCACATACCGGCCGATGCCGGGACCGACGGCCCCGGAAAGAGTCACCGCATCCTTGCCGAAGGTGTAGATCTTCGCGCTCATGCCGACGCCACCAGCCATCGTGGAGGATTCACCGGTATAGCCGTTAAGCGCCGCCTGCCCCTTGTTGTTGACCGTCATACGCCGGACCACCGCGGCGGTGGACAGGCGCCCCCAGCTGCCGATGACGATGTAGCGCCCGATCACGTCCGGGGTCTTGTCGATGAAATTCGGTGGAACGATGTTGCCACCGGCCACATAGGTCTGCTGGGAGGCGCCGAAGAAGTCGGCCTCGGGGTTCTCGATGGCCAATGCGAGTTCACCCCCTCCAAGTTGCGTCGTGTAGCGCAGCTGGGCTTGGCGAAGACTGTTGTAGACACCGACCGGTCCGCCGAAGTCGATGGTTTCCGGCAAGGACGCCGGGTCGACGAACGTCGTCCAGGTCTGCCCACCCAACACCGGACCGAGTTCGCCGTAAGCGTGGCGCAGTCTGAAACCCGCCGAATTGGTCGTCGTCTCGGTACCTCCGGCTCCATAAAAGTCGCCCTCGACGAATGTGCGCAGACGACCCCAGTCGGTGGGCGTCGACGTCTCCACGTTGATGCGCGACTGCCGGGCTGTCAGCCAGACCTGTCCCTGGCGTTCCGACTGTACGGAACCCTTCAACGGAATGGCTGAGAAGACCGTTGCCGTGCCGCCGACCCCGCCGCCGGCAGCGTCGTCGATGACATCGAGCCGGGCATAGCCACCAATCTTGACCGATGTGTTGGTACCCGGAATCTTGAACGAATTCGGCAGGTCGCCCTTGGTGACCACGGTGGCGTCGGGCGGCACGGCGGTCAGGGCATCCATTCGATCCCGCTGTTTTGCCTGCGTCTCCCGCAATTCGGTTTGCTGCGCCTTCTGCAGGTTTTGCAGCGACGTATTCTGTGATTTCAGGGCGTCGAGTTCGGCTTGCAGCGCCGACATCCTGCGGCCGAGGTCGCGCATCTGCTTCTGCAGCGCCGCCTCATCGGCCGCATACGCAGCCGACGCCGACAATAGCATGCCCGACATGCAAGCCGTGACGATGCATCCACCTTTCATGAGGTTTCCTCCGTTGCTTGGTTGTATGGATGTGCTGGTTCGCCGCGGCCGGCACAGCGTTCTCAATGCGGCACAGTAGAACGCGCCGCCGAGAATAATATTCAGTTGGTCGAATTTGATAAAAGGCGACTTACCAGGGTAGGTCGCAAGTTTCCAGATGGAGTCGGAAACGCGCAGACAACGCGATGAATTACAATTACAGCGTATGATAGACGCGGCGCGCATCAGAAGATGATAGTAATATCTCCGGTATTCAGGATCGTTGCAATCTCTGCCCAATCATCCAGGAAAGCTGATATATTTTTAAGACGCACGCCGATGCTTTGCCTGCTCGGCGAGCGCCATGCGGCAACACACACCGAACGCAGATGACCGCAATCGGTATCTCTGCATATTGGTGATGTTTCCAAAAACTTTCTTGACCTCGCCTATGGCGGCGGATGTGATGATCCAGAGAAAGCCAATCACCAAGGCACCAAGACGTAGAGATATTTCACGAAGAGATATTCCCACGTCGGGGATCGAATGACTCACCGGACCCTTTTACGAAGTTCTTGGTGTCTTCGTACCTTGGTGGTTCAATCTTCATTCGGCAACCCGCTTTCCATGAAAATCGCGGCTGTACAGGCTCCAAAGGCCGAGACTGCTCATTATCCGGCACCTTGGCAACAGTCAGCCCCGTGCACCAACACCTTGTTCACTCTAACCGAAAGTGCCCTCCTCCACCCGATTTCCGAAACGGATTGCAAGCGATTTCGGCATTCGGATCGTGGGAATCCGGCTCCGGCAACCAACGGAGGGGTGATTTCAGGGCTGCGGACCGCCATAGCCCTCGATGATGACGACATCGGCGATCGAATGTGGCTGCCGGCGCTTGATATTCTCCTGATATTCCGGGGAACGGTAGCAGGCGAGCGCGGTCTCGTAATCGGGGAATTCGATCACCGCATTGCCCGAGCGGCTCTGCCCTTCGACCGCCGTGTGGCGGCCGCCGCGGATGACGAACTTGCCGCCGAATTTCTGGAAGATCCCGGGATTTTCCGCCAGATAGGACTTGTAGCCCTCCATGTCGTGAACGTCGACGCGCGCGATCCAGTAGCCTTTTGCCACCACTATCCTCCTCTGTTTCAACCCAGCCCCTGCACGTCACGGCCGCCATCTTTCCGGGATTGCCGGACGCCATGATCTCGAAGGCTCTCCCGATCGTCAGGCCGCGCCCGCGATCGCTTTGACTTCGAGAAAATCTTCCATACCGAACTTGCCCCATTCCCGGCCATTTCCCGACTGTTTGTAACCGCCAAAGGGGGCGGTTCGATCGAACATCGCTCCGTTCAAATTTATCGTGCCAGCGCGTATCCGTCGGGCAACATCCAGTGCCTCATCCGGAGTTCCTCCCGACACATAGCCGCTCAAACCATACGGCGTATCGTTGGCGATGCTGATCGCTTCGGCGGTATCGCGATAACCGATAACGACGAGTACCGGACCGAATATTTCCTCGCGTGCAATTCTCATATCGTTGGTAACTTGGGAAAAGACCGTAGGTTTCACGAAAAAGCCGCGGTCAATACCCACGGGTCTGCCCGGACCGCCTGCCGCAAGCGTCGCGCCTTCGTCGATCCCCGAGCGTATATAGCTCTGGATTTTGTTCCATTGGGTTTCGGAAATCACCGGCCCCATCTGGGTATCAGCCCCTCGGGGATCGCCAACCCTGATATCGTCCGCGACCCGTTTCGCGATAGCCGCCGCCTCGTCCATCCGCGACAACGGCACCAGCATCCGGCTGGGCGCAGCACATGATTGACCCGCGTTGTTGAACAGGAATTTGGCACCGCCCGCGACGGCCTCCTCAAAGTTCGCATTTTCCAGAATGATGTTGGGTGATTTCCCGCCAAGCTCCTGGCCAACCCGTTTCACGGTTGGAGCCGCCCGCAGCGCGACGTCGACGCCCGCTCTGGTCGATCCGGTGAACGAGATCATGTCCACGTCGGGATGTTCGGCCAGGGCAGATCCAACCTCAGGCCCCAACCCATGGATCAGGTTGAACACGCCAGGCGGCACGCCGATCTGATCGACAATCTCGGCGAAGATCGCCCCCGAGGAAGGGGTCAGCTCCGATGGTTTCAAGACCATGGTGCACCCCGCCGCCAAGGCGGGCGCTACCTTGGCGACGATCTGGTTGAGAGGCCAGTTCCAGGGCGTAATCATGCCGACAACGCCTATGGCCTCGCGCCGTACCAGCACCGAACCAAATTTCTCTTCAAACTTGTAGGCTTTCATGGCGTCACGGGTCGCCACGATGTGAGCGAGGCCCGCCTTCACCTGAAATTGCTCCGCGAAGCTCAGAGGTGCGCCCATTTCGTCGGAAATGGCCCTGGCCAAGTCTGTTGCACGGCCTTGATAGGCCTCGATCAGCCGCTCAAGAAGAGCCACGCGCTCCGCCGGGTCCAAGGAATAGGTATCAAACGCCCGCCTGGCTGCAGCGACGGCAGCGTCGACATCTCGCTTCGACCCAAGTGCGACGGAGTATATCGGCTGTTCCGTAGCCGGATTGACAATTGGGCACATCTGGCCATCCAAAGGATCCCGCCACGCCCCGTCAATGAAGAATTGCAAAAGGTTAGTCATGAGTGACCTCGACCATTTGATCTTTCCTGATGTTGAATTGGAGAAATGGGGCTATACCGATCAGCTTCCCCCGATCCTCATTCCATAGCCGCGATTTCTTTCGCCTTTCATGATGCCGCCGCTGCACTCCAATTCCGGGTTGTTCGTCCCAGAAAAACCGGTGCCGTCGCCGTCGCAGAGGTTCGGCTTGTCCTGGGCAATAATCTTGACGAGCCCAACGGCCGAGGTATCGGCCGTGCAGGCGGTGTCCTCGGAGGAAAAGCGGATCCCGCGGCTCTTCACGCCGCCGGCGTCGTCGGCGATCTTCGGATGGTCGGGAATGACCGTCTGGCTGCCGATGCCCACTGCGGCGAAGAGATTCGTTGTCGGGATCGAGCCGCCGGGGACAACATCATTCGCCTCTGGAAATAACGGATCGACTATCAAACCGATCATCGGGCCGCCCATTTGGGCAGCGGTTCGAATTGCAAAGTTCCAGCCATTTTCCATTTGCCTGCGCAAGCGTGTCAGCACCGTGTTTTCTCCCCATTCTGTTCCGGCATCGTACCTTCGCGACGTAAATCGACGGCTTCTGTGGCCCTGGCCGGCGACGGCCCAATGCGGGAAGACCATCTGGACCCGCCCCCACCGATCAGGAAACGGGTTCCCGGTATGCCGCCGCGGGTGAGAAAATCGGGATTCTGGCCGACAGGCCGCCATCCACGGCCAGCACCACGCCGGTGATCCATCGCGCCGCCGGGCTCGCCAGGAACAGCACGGCGGACCCGACGTCCCAGCCGGTGCCTTCAATCGGAAGGGACGCGATCTCGCGCCGCTGACGGCGCAATTCATCGGGCATTCCATCCCCCTCGACGAGAGGAGTGAACACCAGCCCGGGCGCGACGCTGTTGACCCGAATGTTCTGATGCCCGTGGTGTGCAGCCATGGCCTTGGTCAATGAAATGACGGCGCCTTTGGAGGTTGGGTAAACGAGCGTGGGGTGCCCCCCTGCAACGCCGACGATCGACGACACGTTGACGATCGCACCGCCGCCCCTTGTTGCCATGATTGGAATACAGTTCTTTGCCATGAGCATCATCGAGGCGACATTGATGCGCATCACCTCATCCCAAGTTTTTGCGCTCACCGCGACAGCGTCGCCAGGCGGCCCGGTTACCCCGACGTTGTTGACGAGGATGTCCACGCCGCCGAATTCTTCGACGACCGCCGAAACGCAGTCCGATACCTCGTCCTCATCGGAGACGTCGGCAACAAAGACGCCGGCGTTGCCGCCCTCGCCGCGTATATGTTCAAGGGTCGCTTCGGCAGCGTCTCGCTGCACATCCACGATCGCGACCCGAGCCCCCGCCCGAGCCAGGAGAATCGCCGCAGCTCGCCCATTCCCGATACCCGCGCCCCGCGATCCGGCGCCGGTGACGATGGCGGTTTTGCCTGGCAGACCCAGCAGGTCGGGCTGATCGCGCATTCCGGTCTTCCTCTGCTCGACGACAGGCAACGGTCAATGGGACCAACCAGCGGGGCTCATTTTAGATTTTGCGAAATTGCCCCTGCCAAAACTTGTCGCGCACTGCACGTTTCATAACCTTCCCGACCGGGCTGCGCGGCAATTGAGGCCAGAACTCGATCGTTTTCGGTGTCTTCATTCCGCCGAGCCGTTCGCGGCAGAAATCCCTGAGTTCTTCTTCCGACGCGCTCTTGCCGGGCCTCAGCTCGATGACGGCCTTGACCGCTTCGCCCCATTTTCCATCGGGAACGCCGACCACCGCGCAATCGCCAACAGCCGAATGAGCCCACAAGACTCTCTCGATTTCGCTCGGTGCGATATTGAAGCCGCCGCTGATGATCAGATCGCGCTTGCGGTCCACGATATAATAGAAGCCGTCTTCGTCGCGGTAACCCACGTCCCCGGTATGGTGCCAGCCGAATTGTGAAACTTTGGCGGTCGCCTCGGGGTTTTTGTAATACCCTTTCATGACGAGATCGCCTTGTACCACGATCTCGCCGGTTTCGCCCGTCGGAAGCAGTCGGCCGTCATCGTCCATTACGGCGACGCGGGTGAAGGGCGCTGGGCGCCCACAGCTCGCCAACTGTTTTTCGCGGTCCAGCTCGATGGCCTCGGCATGCTGTTCGGGACTGAGAATAGTGCAGAAAAACGGCGCCTCAGCCTGTCCGAAGCCCTGCGCCATCACGGGACCGAAGACACCCATCGCCTCTTTAAGACGATCGACCGACATAGGTGCGCCAGCGTAGATAATGTATTGCAGGCTGGAATAGTCGTAAGCACGGATATCGGGTGAATCCAGAAGCATGTACAGAATCGTGGGGGTGAGGAATGTATGGGTCACCTTCCATTCCTGGAAAGCCCGTAGAACAAGATCCACCTCGACCTTTTCCAGGATCACATTGAGTCCGCCGAACGCGAAGGTGGGGAAAACCAGGGCGCTGGCGGCGTGACTGAGGGGCGCTACGGCGAGATGGACCGGCCGGCCCCGCGTGGGCAGACAGGAAAACATATTCGCGTACATGGTCGCATAGGTACGGCCGGTGACCATGACGCCCTTTGATGGGCCCGTGGTTCCGCCCGTCGCCCGGATGGCCAGGACATCGTCATCGGCGCGCGCAATTTCAAAGTCCGTATCATCCTCCCCACCGATCCATCGCTCCAACCCGGGGCCGGCGTCACCGCCATCGAGACATATGGCTCCAGTGCAGTGCGGCAGCTCGGGCATGATCGATTCGATCATGCCAACCAGAGCCGAGTGATAAAAGATGAACGACGTGTCGTGGATTTTGAGGGCGTGTGCGAGTTCCTCCCGGCCGTTGCGGACATTCAGCGGCATCCAGATGCAGCCGGCTTTCAGGATGCCGAGGACAATTACCATCGTCATGACGTGATTGTGGCCATACACGGCGACCACCGCCCCCTTCCCCTTGCCTTCTCGTTGCAGGGCGCGCGCGACCTTGTTGGCGGCGCTGCGCACTTGCCGGTAGGTCAGGCTTCGGGTGCCATCGGTCAGACATGGGCCGTCGGGAGCGATCAGGCAGCCGCGGTTGAAGAAACCTACAGGTGTCATAGCGGTACGGTGTCCTTTGGTGCTCGGTCGTCGGAGACCCTGCGTGACGGGACGGGGATGTCGGGCAGTGCTCGAAATCCAATATTTCTGAATTTCGAATTTGCTTCCGTTATTCGAAAATGCACGAGACACACGGCCTTGTCAAGTTGGCAACCGGGTCATGTCGGCGCCCCGTGGCAGGCACGGTCCTCGTCGAAGACGATGTCGAGGTTCCAAGGCAGCTCGTTCTCCATCGACTTGTGGGCGCGAGCCACCGCCGGGTGGTCTAGCGAAGCCTGCGGACTCTATGGTTTTGCAGGCTTTCCGAGCCCGCCCATGTATGGGCGGAGTTTTGAAAGCCTGCATAGGACTTCAGCTTGCCGGTGACCATCGCGCTGGCTCAGGGCCGGAACGTCGAGCATGAGCCGTCCCGGTCGACCACCAAAAGGCCATGCGTGGCAACGGCGACGGTCAGGACGACCTTGTCGGAAATCCGGACAGATCCGCCACCCGCGTGGTGGCGGCACGGCGCACTGAATTGGCCGGCATCGGAAGGGAGGCCACCTTGAGGACGCCTCCCCTACGGTGCCGGGCCGTCAACCGCAACGGGCACCTCGGCGCAACAACGTCTCACGGCGCTTCATCGTCAGGCCGGAAGACCGGAACGCGACGTCCCTCCGTACTGACGACGAAAGCCACCTGCACGCGCTGTCCGATCGAGGGCGGTGCGGACGTCCCGTCGACCAGGTTTGTCATCAAGGTGGGACCTTCGTCGAGCGACACCAGAGCCACGCAGTATGGCGCTCTGGCCCGACGCATGACACTGAACGAATAAACGACACCCTTTCCCGACGCCTGCTCCCATTCGACATCGACGCTCCGGCAAAATGGACAGAACGGGCGGGGGTACCAATGCGCGCGTCCGCATGACCGGCATCGGGGCAGCAGCAGACGTCCCTCCGCAGCCGCTCGCCAGAACGGCAAGGTCTGGGGGTGATTGAGCACGTAGGGGTCGCGCTCGAATCCTTCGCCAGGGTTCTCGTTGGTCATGGCTTCAGATCCTTTCCAGGATGACGGTCGAATGGGCGTGACCAATTCCGATCACCCCACCAGGGCCGCTTGCCAGCGCAAGGTCGCAATTCGGCACCTGGACTTTCGGATGCGCCTCACCCCTGAGCTGCCGCACCGCTTCGATGAGCTTGGTCATGCCGCCGCGATTGCTGGGGTGATTGTTGCAGAGCCCTCCGCCGTCGGTGTTGAACGGCAACTTGCCGACACCGGAAATCAGATTGCCATCTGAAACAAATGCCCCTCCTTCGCCTTTTCCGCAAAACCCGAGATCCTCGATCTGCGCCAGTACCATGATGGTGAAATTGTCGTAGATGGACGCATATTTGATATCCGCAGTCGCAACACCGCTCTCTTCGAAAGCGCGGGGGCCGGACACCTCGGCGCCGGTCCGCGTGAGATCGGGATAGCCGGCCGACTGGGTCCGGATCGTCTCACCGCAGCCGATGACCCTGACCAGCGGGCGCGCGAGACTCCGTGCGATTTCAGGTTTCACCACAACGATCGAACCGCCGCCGTCACTGATCACGCAGCAATCCAGCCGGTGGAGAGGATCGGCGATCAGGGGAGAAGCGAGCACGTCCGCGACGGTGACGACATCGCGGAACACCGCATGCGCGTTGTACTGCGCGTGATGCGACGCGGCAACCCTGACCCATGCCATCTGCTCGCTGGTAGTGCCATATTCATGCATGTGCCGCGCCGCCATCATGCCGTAGAGCGTCGCGATCGTCGGCCGGCTGCCGATTTCCCAGGGAGCGTTGGGCAGTTCCGGCTCGCCGAAGCGCGTCGTCGTTCCCGTGGCCATTCCCTCGCTGCGCGGCCGCCCCGCCAGCGTTATCAGCGCGACCGAGCATTTACCAGCCGCGATCGCTTCCGCAGCATGGGCGACGTGGATCAGGTAGGAACAACCGCCGGCATCCGTTGCATCAATATGGCGTAATTTCAAATTGAGGTAATCGACCATCCAGCTTGCATTGATGCCAGGGGCATCTCGGGCACAGAAAAATCCATCGACATCCGCAAAGTCGAGGCCAGCATCGGCCAACGCACCGCGCGCGCACTCCGCATGGATATCTGCCGTGGACTTATCGGGCGCAAAGCGCGTCGGATGTTCGAAAGCGCCAGCAATGAAAGCCTTTCCCTTAATCGTCAAGCTAGTCTCCTTGGTTGTATTTCTTCCGTTGAATCTCAAGCTTGGGCCTTTGCGCTGAAAATGCCGCACCGAGCCTTCATGGCTCCGGCTGATTCAGCGCCGGCCATTGATTGCCAACTTGACAAGGTTCAGCATCTCTTGCACATTCGTGTAACGGAAACAAGTTCGAATCTTCGAATAAATTGGCTTCCGTACACCGCCTGACGGCCCCTCCAGTCCGTAGAGTCTCTGGCGCAGGGTCTCTGGCGATCGTGCACAAAAGGAGACCTCGCCGTGCCACCACCGCCGTGGTGGCGTTGACCGGAAAAAATCGGAGGAACGACTTATGAAGAATTCTTTGGCTGCTGCCGCCTTGCTCGCTTTGGGCCTTTTGCCGGTGTCCTCACCGGCGGAGGAGTACAAGCTGACGTTCGTAACATCGAACCTCCCCGGCACAACCCTGATCAAGGGTGCCAATATGCTCGTCGACCGCGTCAACGAATATACGAACGGCCAGGTCAAGCTGAAACTGAACACGTCCATGCTGATCGGGGCGGAGCTTGCACCGGCCGTCCGCGATGGCATGGTCGACATGGTTGGTGTCGTGAATGCCTATGTCAGTACGAGTGAGCCAATGATGGGCCTGCAAAACCTGCCGGGCATCATCGGCAACCGGGCCCAATACCAGGCCGCGCTCAACGCCGGCTGGCGCGACAAAATCAACAGCGCGTGGCTCAACAATTGGAATGCCGTGAAGCTCGCTGAAGGCAACATGGAAACCAATGTTCTGATCACCAGAAAGCCCGTCGTTGCCATCAAGGATTTCAGCAGAATGAAGCTGCGTGTCTTCGACCCTATTTCAGCTCAACTTATTGGGGTGCTCGGTGCAGTGCCCACGCCGCTCGATCCCTCCGACATCGCGGCGGGCTTGGAACGCGGCATCATCGACGGCCTGTTCACCGGGGTCTGCATCGAGAACAAACTCGAATTCTGGCGGGGTGCAAAAAATAATTCAGACTGGAACATCAGCACTATGCAGGGGTGGTCCCTGCTCGCCAACAAGGCTTCCTGGGCCAAGCTCCCCCCCGATCTGCAAGCGAAGGTGATTGCGGCCGGACAGTCGGTGGAAAAGGAGCTTCGGGACACCTACGACGCCCATGTTGCCGACTGCGTCAACAGTCTGAAGTCGCATGGGGTGGTATTCAACGAAGTCCCTGAAGATCAACTGAAGGCCGCACTCGCCCCGCAGAATACGGATCCCCTGATCAACCGCTGGCTGGACCAAGCGAAGGCCAAGGGCTATGACGACGCCGACGCTTTCCTCTCCAAGATCAGGGAAGCGGTCTTGGCCGCGAAGTAGGGGCCGCAAAGCAGGAAACGCGGGTGACGGCGGCGCCCAAGCGCCGCTCCTTGGCGAAAAGCGTTGGATGTCGAAGATGCCATCGCATACCGGCAATCCTTGGCGCCGATAAAGCACGAGGGATTCCCCCGGCGAGGCATCCGGCATTCGCTTCTCTTGTCGGCGACGGGAGAAGCGAATGCCGGCAGCATTGCCGATCCGGGAAGACCTGAGCGCCGATGAGTTGGCCCGGGTCGGCCGACCATTGGTTGCCAACTTGACAAGGTCGGGCGTCTCGTGCATTTTCGAATAACGGAAGAAAATTCGAAATTCGGAAAATACCCGATTTCGAGCGCTGTCTGACATTCCCGTCCGCCACGCAGGGTTTCCGACGACCGAGCACCAAAGGACACCGTACCACCATGACACCTGTAGGTTTCTTCAACCACGGCGACCTGATCGCGTCCGACGGCCCATGTCCGACCGGCGGCACCCAAAGCCTGACCTGCCGGCAAGTTCTCAATGAAAAATGGCGTGAGGCGGTCAAGACCGACACCAGGCTGCGGCTTGGGGGGAGTAAGAACGAAGGGAGGAATTTGATGTCTGGGGAGAAATCCAATGGATGAGTTGGAGCATCGCGCGATCAATAAGGTTTTCAATCGATTCATACCGTTCCTGATGGTCTGCTATTTCGTGGCATTCCTGGACCGCGTGAACCTCGGCTTTGCTGCACTGCAGATGAATGAGAGCCTGCGATTTAGCAGCACCGTCTTCGGTTTCGGAGCAGGCGTATTTTTCCTGGGATACATACTGCTCGAAGTGCCATCCAGCTTCATACAGTATCGTATTGGCGCGCGCCGGTGGATTTCCAGGATCATGTTTACCTGGGGACTTGCATCCGGCGCACCCGCTTTTCTTGGCAGTATCAATTGGATAAGCACAGAAACCCAGTTTTATGTGCTGCGCTTCCTCTTAGGGGCCGCAGAGGCTGGTTTTTTCCCGGGAGTCATCTTCTTCCTCACGCTGTGGTTCCCGGAAAGGTGCCGCGGCAGGATCCACGGCATGTTCATGTGTGTCATTCCATTCTCCGCAGCCGTCGGCGCTCCGGCTTCGACCCTGATTCTGCAAATGGACGGCATTTTAGGAATGCGCGGCTGGCAATGGATCTTTTTGTTGGAAGCGATCCCAGCCGTGATTCTGGCCGTGATCGTATGGCTGTATCTCACGGACGATCCGTCCGAAGCCAGATGGCTGCGGACGGAAGAGCGCGACGTTCTGGTCGAGCGCTTGTCCAGCGAGCGGCGCCTTCGCCAACGAACCACCGATGATGGCAGCGTTCTTCAGGTGGTCAGGAACCCGAAAATTCTAACTTTGGGTGTCGTGGGGTTTGGCATGGCCTTTGGCGTTTACGCAATGGGATTTTTCCTGCCACAGATCATCAAGGCGTTTGGCGTCACAAACTTGCAGGTAGGCATTCTTGCGGCTCTTCCTTTCACCATCGGCGGTATCGGTATGATCTGGTACGGCAGGCGTTCGGATCGATCCGCGGACCTGCGTAAGCATACGGCAATCGCGATGATGATCGGCGCAGTAGGCTTGGTGATGGTTGTTGCCACGGGCGACACGTTGATAAAAATGATCGGTATTTGCGTGGCGTCATTCGGGATCTTCGCGACTATGCCGACCTTCTGGGCTTTGTCGAGTTCCGTGCTGACCGGAGCAGCATGCGCTGTCGGACTTGCGGTCGTGAACTCGATTGCGAGCCTCGCGGGGTTTATTGGTCCGTGGATGTTCGGTATCATCAAAGACGCCACGAGCAGCTTCGATTATGGGCTGCTTTTGGTTGCCTCAACCATGCTGGCCTGTGCTCTCCTCGTATTGCAGGTTCGTCGAGAAACTGTACCATCCGTTGCCTAGATCGCCATGAGGGGAGCGGCATCGCTTTCGTCCGGGGAGGTGCCCATCCGGGAAGATGCGGCAGAGCCGTCGCATCTTTCCGGATGGGCACCTGGGAACTGGATGGCGCCCCGGCGAAATGGAGCCCGATCATCAAGACATGAAGGAACGCCAAGGGTTCTACGGAGAGCCCCGGGGGATCGCTGAAGCACCGGCGGATTATCGCCTCTTCGTGAAGAATCCTGGTGCACTCTTGTCCTGATGATTGATAGGGCTGTGCGCTCTATGCGAATATTCGATATATATGCGAGCGGTCTTTGAGATTCTGCACTGATGTTCGATTGGGAAGACATCCGGCATTTCCTGGCCGTGGCGCAGAGTGGCACGCTGTCCGGTGCCGCCCGCAGCTTAAAGGTGGACCATGCAACGGTCAGCCGGCGGCTTGCCGCGCTTGAGGCCGCGCTGGACGTGCGGCTTGTCGACCGCCTGCCACGATCCTGCCGCCTCACCGCAATCGGCCGACAGGTGTTCGAGCGGGCCGTGGAGATGGAGGCTGCAGCCGACGGCATCGCCCGCCTAGCCACGGCCGCCCAGGCTCCGCTCGTCGGCCGGGTCACGATCAGCGCACCGCCCGTCTTGGTCACGCATCTCCTCGCCGAGCATCTGACGCGCTTCCGGGCCGAGTACCCGGACCTCCGGCTTTCGCTCTCCGCGCAAGCACAGCAGGTTTCGCTCAGTCATCGCGAAGCCGACGTTGCCGTGCGGCTCGTGTGGCCGGACGAAACGGGCAGCGTGACGCGGAAAGTCGGGACAATGGCTTTCGGTCTCTATGCGCACCGGTCCTATACCCATTTGGCCAAGCCCGAACATTGGCAGTTTATTGCCTTCGATCAGAGCCGCGCCGAAACGCTGCAGCAACGGTGGCTGCTCGGCATTGCCGGTGACCGCCCCGTGGTTTGCGAGTTGAACCGTATCAGCGAGCACCTGATGGCCGTGCGGGCCGGGGTGGGGGTGGCCGGCTTGCCCCGTTTTCTCGGCGAGAGGGACCACAATCTCGTCCGGATCGACGAGCACGTTCCATCCTTCGCGCGCGATATCTGGCTTGTGGTTCACCGCGACCTGCGCAAAACCGCACCTGTGCGCGCCGCGATGGATTTCGTTTCGCAGATTATCGCGGCGGAACCGGGATTGCGTCCATAGGGCATGAGACACAGCCGCCGCAATTCCGCCGCTCAGACGGCGGAGCCGACTCCAGAGTCGGCCCGGAAATCTTATTTCCTGGCTAGCGCAACGCGCACGCTGCATGACACTGGAAACCATCGCGACTCTCGGCGATGATGCAACCGTCAGCCTGCCGGCCATGGCCGCCTGATAACGATGGCCAGATACACCAAGAACCTCAACGGCCGCTCAGTTCATGCACCACGCCATGGGACACGATCACCGCGTTCGGAACGTCAGGACGCCGGTCCTCGCCTGACGCCATGTTGCGGCGCCAGCATCTTCATCTCGCTGACGATTATGATGGGCTTGGCCGGCGCCTTCAAGCCAGGCCCCACGGGTCTCCGACTCCGGCCGCCGCGGGCTTGATCGCGCCGGCCAAGCCCACCCGCGTTCCACCATCGACATGAAGGGGTCGGTATGGTTGGCGCCTCCAAGCCGCAGTACCGCAAAAAGAGGCGTTGCAGCCGATCCCCGTCGGCGTCCCCCGGCTCCCTGCAGAAGCCCGACGCCGGGGTGAGGTGCAGACGCCCTGCCAAGCCGATCAAGAAACCGGGCCTGCGACAGACAGGAGGGTCAATAGGCGGCCGGAACATACATCTCTTTGGGAATCGGGGCGCGGTTGTATTCGGGGTTGCGCACGCGCTCCGGCATGACGATCGGCTCCCGCTCCACGTCGTCGTAGGGGATTTGGCCGAGCAGATGGTGGATGCAGTTCAGCCGCGCCCGCTTCTTGTCCACCGCCTCGATCACCCACCAGGGCGCCTCGGGAATGTGGGTGCGGTCGAGCATGTCCTCCTTCGCCTTCGTATATTGTTCCCAACGCCGGCGGGATTCGAGATCCATCGGGCTGAGCTTCCATTGCTTGATCGGGTCGTGGATGCGCATCTGGAACCGCAGATGCTGCTCCTGATCCGTGATGGAGAACCAATACTTGACCAGGATGATGCCGGAACGAATCAACATCTTTTCGAATTCCGGAACGGTCTTGAAAAACTCCTCCACCTCGTCCTCGGTGCAGAAGCCCATGACCCGCTCCACGCCGGCACGGTTGTACCAGCTCCTGTCGAACAGAACCATCTCGCCGGCGGCCGGAAGATGGGAGATATAGCGCTGAAAATACCATTGGGTCCGCTCGCGCTCGCTCGGCGCGGGGAGCGCCGCCACCCGGCAGACGCGGGGATTCAGGCGCTGGGTGATTCGCTTGATCACCCCGCCCTTTCCGGCGGCGTCGCGTCCTTCGAAAAGAACGACGATCTTGAGCTTCTTATGGACCACCCAATCCTGCAGTCGGACCAGTTCCGACTGCAGCCGGAACAGTTCCTTGAAATAGATCCGGCGGTCCAGTCCTTCCGGCGCGTCGGGGTGCTCGCTCATATCCCGGAACAGGTCGGCCAGACGGTCGTCGTCCAGCTCCATCTCCAGTTCCTCGTCGAAGGAGTCGATCAGCTCCGCCCGGATGCGGTCGTGCAGCCCTGCGGCTCCGGTCGTGACATCGGCGCTCATTCCCATTCCTTCCAAAGACGGCGTCGTTCCGGTCTCGCAACACCATCAGTCATGGCGGGGTTACGATCCCGTCACCGCATGGTTCTTATGGGACCGGCACAGACCAACAGCTTCACGACCGAGAATAGCGGGCATCGCAATGAGCGGAATAGTTACATTATATTGAAATATTTACGTCGCATGCGAGACAGCGCCACGCGAGCCCGACCGCCGAAGCCCCGCTGCGGAACTTGCGACGTCGCATGAACGCTGTGCATCGGCCATGGAGGGCCGTTGCGCCGCCGCGGAGAAACGCCACCAAAGGCTATTGAACCAGGCTCCGGGAGATTTCCTTCACCTTGAAGGTCGCGTCGTTCGCGACGCCGGTCGCTATGGCGATCTCGTTCATGCTGCTGATGATGCCGCCGACGCCTTGCGCGGCGTCATGCATGCTGGCGGACATCGTGCGCGTGACGGCGCCCTGCTCTTCCACCGCCGACACGATGGTCGCGGAAATATCGTTGATCCGCGCGATGATGCCGGACACGTCGCCGATGGCCTTCGCGGCGTTGCCCGTCGCCGCCTGGACGCCGGCGATCTGGCTGGAGATTTCCTCGGTGGCCTTGGCCGTCTGGTTGGCGAGGCTCTTCACCTCGCTGGCGACGACCGCAAAGCCCTTGCCCGCCTCGCCGGCGCGGGCCGCCTCGATGGTCGCGTTCAGGGCCAGCAGGTTGGTCTGGCTGGCGATCTGCTGGATCAGGTTCACCACGTCGCCGATCCGGCACGCCGCCTCGGTCAGGCTGGCCATGATGGCACCGGTCCGGTTCGCCTGCTCCACCGCCTGTTCGGTGACCTGCGCCGCTTCCGACATCCGGCGGCCGATCTCGCTGATCGAGGCCGCCAACTGCTCCGCCCCCGCTGCGGCCGTCTGGACGTTCGACGAAATCTGGGTCGATGCGGTGGCGGCGCTCGCCGCCTGTCCGTTTGCGGTGGAAATCGCGTCGGTGATCGCCCCGAGGTCGCTGTTCATCTCCGTCTGCCGTTCTACGCGCTGCAGGCGCTCCTTGACCTGGGCGGTGATGTCGGTGGCGAACTTCACGACCTTCACCGGCTTGCCGCAGGGGTCGAAGATCGGGTTGTAGGTCGCCTGGATCCAGACTTCGCGGCCGTTCTTGCCGATCCGCTTATACTCGGCGATCTGGTATTCGCCGCGGTTCAGCGCTTCCCAGAAGCGGCGATAGGCCGGGCTCTCGCGGTCCGCCGCCGCCACGAACAGGCTGTGGTGGCGCCCCTGGATTTCCGGAAGCGTGTAACCGACGGCCTTCAGGAAATTCTCGTTCGCGTCTAGGATGGTGCCGTCCATCGCGAACTGGATGACGGCCTGCGATTTGTTGATGGCGTCGATCTGGCTCTGGAAATCGGCCGCCTTCACCTTCTGCTCGGTGATGTCGACGGCGAATTTCACCACTTTGAACGGCTTGCCGTTGCGTCCGATGATCGGGTTGTAGCTGGCCTGGATCCAGACCTCCTTGCCGTTCTTGCCGATCCGCCGATATTCGCCGGCCTGGTAGCGGCCCTGGCCCAACGCCTCCCAGAAGCGCTTGTAGTCCGCGCCGTCGCGTTCCGCGGGGTCGACGAACAGGCTGTGATGCCTGCCCTGGATTTCCGCGAGCGTGTAGCCGAGCGCCGTCAGGAAATTCCCGTTGGCCGTGATGATGGTGCCGTCGAGGTTGAACTCGATGACCGCCTGGGATTTGTCCAGGGCGCTGAGTTTGGCCGTCCGCTCCAGCCCGCTCTGAAATCCCATCATGACCCTGCCCTTTCCGGCATGTGCCTCGTTGAGTGGATCGACCGGAATCGACGGCAGCCACCCCGCGCCGCGGAAAAGCGTATCCCGCTGCGTAAAATCACCTTCGTTGCACAATTCTTCATCACACCCGCGCCACGCCGCGCAAGTGACAAGATTTAAGCGTCAGCTCTACAACCATGGCAATTGGGGATGACCCGGATGATTGATAACCTTGACGATCAACGCGCCGTCTCCGGCACGCGGCGGCTCCGGCAATGCCTGCCCGGCATGCCGCCGTGCAACGGGGAAACCGATCGGCGGCGCCCGATCAGCGTCGTCTTGACTCCATCATAGTAGAAATTTATTCTACTATGATGGAACAACCCACCTCGGCCATCGACGCCCATCTCGCCGCCCGCCTGCGGAGCCTCCGCACCGGGCAGGGCCTGACCCTGGACGGCCTGGCCGAGCGGGCTGGCGTCAGCCGCGCCATGATCTCGCTGATTGAACGGGGCGAGAGCAGCCCCACCGCCAACATCCTGGACAGGCTCGCCGCCGGGCTCGGGGTCACGCTGGCGGCGCTGTTCGCCGATATGGCGCGGGCCGACGCAGCCCCCCTCGCACGACGCGGCGACCAGCCGGTCTGGCGCGACCCGGCGACGGGCTATCTCCGCCGCAACCTGTCGCCGCCCGGTTTCCCGTCACCGATCGACCTCGTCGAGGTCGTCCTGCCGCCCGGTGCCCGCGTCGCCTACGACGGCGGCCCCCGCGCGGTCGCCGTCCACCAGCAGATCGTCCTGCTGGAAGGCACGGTCGCCCTGACGGTCGGCGACGACCGCCATGAATTGGCCGCCGGCGACTGCCTGGCCATGCGGCTCGACCGCCCGATCCTCTTCCACAACCCGGCCGGCCAACCCGCGCGCTACCTCGTGGCCCTCACCACGGACACGGCGCGGGCGGGGCAAGGCGGCCCCAAACGCTGAGGAGTCCACCGTTGGACGCAGACCGCCTGTTGCGTGCAGACCGCATCGCCATCCGCCGGCTGTCGACCCGGGAGGCCGAGGACCGGAACGCCGCCCTGTCCACGCTGCTCATCGACTGCGTGGAGGGTGGTGCCTCGGTCAGCTTCCTGGCGCCGCTCGCCCGCGACAAGGCGGCGGATTTCTGGCGGAAGGTCGCCGCGGCGGTCGCCCGCGGCGAGCGTTGCCTGCTGGTCGCCGAGGATCGCGACGACGGATCGCTCGCGGGCACCGTCCAACTGGTGCTCGACCAGCCGGAAAACCAGCCGCACCGCGCCGATCTCGCCAAGATGCTGGTTCACCCCCGGGCGCGCCGGCTGGGCCTGGGCGCCGCCCTCATGCAGGCCGCCGAGGGCGCCGCGCGGGCGGCCGGCAAGACCCTGCTGGTGCTCGACACGGCGTCGGACGAGGCCGAACGCCTCTACGCGCGCGCCGGCTGGACGCGGGTCGGCGTGATCCCCGGCTACGCCCTGCTGCCCGACGGCCGCCCGTGCGACACCACCTATTTCTACAAGCGGCTGGCCTGACGCACGGACCGAGACGGAAGCTGCAGGGCGAAGCGGTCCTGAGCGGGTGCCCCGCAGGAAACCGACGACGGACCCGATGGAACAACAGCAACAGGGCGAACATAAGCCGATTCACCCTACTTTTCTCCAGAACAAGAGCGTGATCGGCTGGGGTCAACACCCAAAACACTGCGCTGCCGCCATCAAAGCCCATTTTGTGGAATCCCCCGAGCAGTTCATGCATAAATCAAGAATTAGTTTCCCGCCCAGCCCCCAATGGCCCCTGGTGACACGACTGTTGGGTTTGGGCCTGATATCGATGCCCCCGTTCCATGATCGGAATCATGACGAAGCTTGCTTTCACCGTGATGGCGGCCCTCCTGTCACTCACCGCGCCGGCCCGGGCGGCGGAGGTCGCGGCGGAGATCGGGGGGGAGGACCCCGCGCAGGCCTGCACCGCCAGCCCGCTGCTGGTCGGCGCGTGTTTCACCGTGCATGGCCGCTTGACCGCCTGCACCGGGATACCCAACGCCACGATCTGGATCGTCGGGACGAAGAGGATTCTGGGCGTCGTGGATGCCACGGGCAAGCCGGGTGGTGATCGCCTCCTTCCCGGCCGGCTGGACACGGCGATGTTCACGGCGACGCCCTGTTCGAAGGCCGCCTTCGGCGACTTCACGGTCTGTCCGCTGACGGCGGAACGCCCGGGGGTGATGCAGAGGGTTTGCGTGGCAGGCGCCGCAAAACTCGTCCTGCGGGACCGCTAAGCAGGCTTCGCTAGATCGGGCCGCAGGCCCGGTCTTGGCCTATCAACGGAACAGGTGCGGCACGAAGCGGCTGGCGTTGCCGGTGATCAGGCTGCGGTCCTCACGGACGCCCAGGCCGCAGGCCGTGCCGCCGGCCATCCAGACCCCGAAGACGGCGTGGTTGCCGTCGGCCTCCGCCAGCGGCGTGAAGGCCTGGTACACCCAGCCATCCTCGTCGTAGGGCCCGTCGGTCTGGGCGATCGGCTGCCCGACGGGAAGACCGGCGGCGTCCAGGACTGCGATGCTGACGTTGCTCCCCTCGCGGCCGAGCCGCGGCTTCGCCACGACCGTGCTGCCGGCGGCGAAGCCGGTGCGGTCGAAGAAGGCCGGCAGCAGGTTCGGGTGGCCGGGAAACAGGCGCCACAGGAGGGGGAGCAGCCCCTTGGACGCCATGACCATCTTCCAGGCCGGCTCGACCACCCGGATCCGCCCGGCCGCCGCGGCGGCGACCAGGGCGCGGCCGGCCTCCTCCCGGATCAGCCAGTCCCAGGGGTACAGCTTCATCAGGTGCCGGATCGGACGGTCGGTGTCGTCGAGGAAGCGTTGCGCGGCCTCGTCGTAGCGGATGGCCTGGATCGGCATGGCCTTGGTGGCGAGACCCGCCTTCAGCGCCAGCGTCTGGAGATAGGCGATGGTCGCCTCATCCTCGGCATGCGGCATCAGGCCGGTGAAATGAACGGCTTCCTCCCGCGTGCCGAGCCCGGGGAAGGCTGCGGCGCGGGCCGCCCAGCGCTTCACCAGCGCCTCCTCCAGGCTGTTGAACTGGTCGGCGTCGGGGTGGCAATCCTGCAGCCAGCACCATTGCGCCACCGCCGCCTCGTACAGCGACGTCGGCGTTTCCGCATTCAGCTCCAGCATCTTCGGCGGGCCGCCACGCCCACGCGAACGACCGCGCGCCTGGCCCTCCCCCTGCCCTTCCCAGGCGAAATCGAAACGTGCGTAAAGCGCCATGTCCCGTGTCGCCCGTTCGGCCCAGCTCGCCTCCACGGCCGGCGCCGCCCAGGCGGGGATGCCGACCGCGTCGTAAAGCCCCTGCGCGACCACATGGTCGACCGCGCTTTCGCACAGGCGATAGACCTCCTCGGCGGCGGCCTCGAGTGTCTCGATTTCGGCCAGGGAGAAGCGCCAATAGGCGCCTTCGTCCCAATAGGCGGTGCCGTCGGCGTCCGTGTGGAACGGGAAACCGATCTCCTCGAGCCTGGCCGGCCAGTTCGGGCGGGGGGAGGTCCGGACGCGGTCCATCGGATCAACTGCCCGAAAAGCCGCGCGACGCACCGGTCGAGCCAAAGCCCGCGCTGCGCGCGGTGGTGGCGACGGCGATCGGTCTGCCCGTGTTGCCGCCCGGGCGATAATAGGAGCCGCTGCTGCCGGAACTGCTGCTAGAACCGCCGCTGGAACCTTGCGGCCGTTCCTCCTTGCCCCGTTCCGGGTTCGACAAACGCCCGATCTGGGTCGTGCCGCTGCGGGCGAATCCCTGGCGGTCGAAATAGACGGGCTGGGCATAGCTGCCGGTCAGGCTGCGGCCGACCATGAAACCGACGAGCGCCGGTATAAAGACACCCGTCAGGCTGCCGTCCTCGCGCATTTGCGGAACGCAGGCGGCATCGCCGACCTCC
>FTCV01002442.1_pt1 | contig 31587 bp, 29 predicted proteins | sample 1639691 | NCBI WGS metagenome assembly FTCV01 (sample SAMEA3914864, study PRJEB12502) | metagenome | biome: forest; material: soil | place: USA | collected 2012-03-12 | depth 0.3 m
GAAAGCTGGCCTCCACACATCCAACCACACACCACCGTCCTTCGGGACACCCCCTGGTTCATCCAGGGTTTAGATCTTTGACATTTTAATTCAGCGTCAGGCGATGCCTGAAGCGCCGCTTTCGGGCGACGCTTCGCGCCACGCTCCAACGATGGCCTCCCTGCAAAGGAGAGCCAGTGGCCGTCTCGCGGTCCTTTGCGGTGCTGCGTAGTGACGGCCGAGTCCGCTTCGCTTGCGCGGCGGTGGGTTGGAGGCGCACGAAAATTGGCAGACACCAGCATTGGCGGGACGCCCCGGGCTGGGCGGCAAGATGCCGCCCTTCCCTGGAGCGCCATTGGCACTCGCTTGAGGAGCGCCAACCCGCAGACGCGCCGATCCCGCCCGGGGACACCCCCCAAGGGCGGTTGGAAACCGCCGCTCCTTGGCACAGGCCACGCGCGCCAATTGCAATTTGGCGCGCTGTTTTCCAGCGCTCTGAAGTTTGGCCGATTTCGCACAACGTTCGGTCGTCAGCGCCCCCCCAAGGAGCGGCGGTTTTCAACCGCCCTTGGGGAGTGTCCCCGGGGCAGGAACGGCGCGTCTGCCGGCTTGCGTCGCACCGCTTCGAATTGGCCAAACCCCAGTGCGAAGCAGAGCTTCGCTCCTCAGTGCGTGGCGAAAGAGGACTTTCGCACGAGCGCATCCCGCAATTGCGCGCAATGGGCGGTTGCAAACCACCCGAGCGCTTTCGACACGCGAAGTCGAATCGACAAAACCGCCGGCTCGGCTCTCTCCCAGTCGGTCAACCGGATCGACTACGACTGCGCCTGCGCCCGATCAGCCAAAACCTTACTGTGCATTTCCTGCGTAAGCGCTTCGATCCTCAGGCTGAGGGTCCTGGTGAGTTCAGTCAGCTCCGTGTTCTGCTTCATGAGCTCCAGAAGTTGCTCAGTTTGGCGGGCGGCGACGGCCTGACGCTCGGCGCTGGCGACGGCCAGGTCCTCACGATGACGCGCATCGGCTTCCGAATGAGCCTTGTCGCGATCGGCCTGGCGCGTTTGCGCCAGCAAGATCAGCGGCGCGGCATAGGCGGACTGCAAGCTGAAGGCCAGATTGAGCAGGATGAAGGGATAGACGTCGAATTTCGTTACCCCGAGAATATTCAATCCGATCCAGATGATGACGACGAGCGTTTGCCCCACGAGAAAGACCGGCGTGCCGAAAAATCTCGCGAAGGCCTCCGCTTTCAGGGCAAACCAGTCCCCGCCGAAGACTGAGGTGAGGTGCAAATGCGGAACGTGAAACCGAAAGTGATGCCCGTGGGAGTGGTCCTTCTTTTCGGAGGTGGCGGGAGTGGTCATGGGTCGGTGGATGCAGAAGTCTGAAGCGCCGCATTGGCGCTGGCCCACGACAGACGCTGTTTTCGTCGCAAAATCAAGCGCAATAGCCGAAGCCACGCGCGACACTTCCATTGCCGGATTGTAATACCGGCGCTCTGTAGTCAAGCTTCGCCCTTGAATCGTGCTCTGACTCCTACAGATCCCGATACATAACAAGGACGTTTGTGTACCCATCACGCGGATGGTGAAAGGCGCCCGGCAATCGACCGACGATTTCAAAACCCATGCTCTGCCAGAGCCGCACCGCGCGCTCATTTGTGGACACCACGAAGTTGAACTGTATCGCCCGAAAGCCCCGCTCCCGGGCGTACTGGATCGAGTGCTCGCACATGCGGCGAGCCACACCCCGGCCCGTCGCCTCCGTGGCGGTCATATAGCCGCAGTTGGCCACATGCGAGCCGCCGCCCAGTTGATTGGGTCGAAGGAAGTACGTGCCAAGGACCACTCCGCCCTCTTCGGCCACAAAGGTCTCTCGGTCGGCGCCGCTCCAGTAGGCGAGCGCATCGGCCTCACTCATGTCGATCGGCAAGGCGTAGGTTTCCCCCGCCCGGATCACGGGCTCGAGAATGCGCCAAAGGGCGGATCGGTCCTCGGAACTTGCAAGTCGGATTTGCATCGAGAAATCTCAGGAAAATCGCGTTCGGTTTTTCGGCGCAGCGTTGATCTGCAGCAGCGGAACGGCAGCTTGCGACAGCCCAGCGCCGGACGAAAGAGAAAACCCAGGGCAGCTTGTTATCGCCGCCCTGGGTTTGTGCTATGGACTCTTCTGAAAGTATGTCGATCGAACGCTTCGCGGCAAATCGCTCGCGCTCCTCTTCTCGCAACTTACTGCGGGACGAGTTTGATGTAGTCGATCGAGATGGTGTACGAGGTGCTGGCCGAGTTTTTCCCGGTCACCTTGAAGCGAAATTCCTTGTCGCCGACGGTGCTGGGGCTCCATGTGCCGAGATCGAGTTCGGTAAAGCTCGACGTGGCGATATAGAGATCTTGAGCCGCCCCGACATTGCTGGAGGTGCCGGCAAAATCTTCCGCCCTGCCGATCGCGAGCTGGACGATGCCGCGGCTGTTGATCTTTTTGACCCCGACGCGGACGTCGTAGGTTCCGGCAGCGACGTTCTGGATCAGGTAGCCGACGTAGTCCCCCACGGCGTTGCTGTCGAGGACGGTTCCCTGGCCGGCGCTATAGGAGGGATCGGCGACCAGCCGATGGGTATCTCCCGACGTGCTGGCCACGATCAAAGATTCCGCCTCGAAAGTCCGCGTGGAGTAGTTGTAGAGCGTCCAATTTTGATTCGAGGCGCCATTGGCGGTGTAGATGTCGACGTTCGTTCCATTGCTCGTTCCCGCCTGGTAGACATCGAGCCGGAGGCCCGGAGCGCACTGCGGCTCAAGGCTGAAGGTAGCGCCGCTCGTCCCGTAGGGCAGCCAGAGCTGCGCGCCGGAATCGTTGTCGGTGTAGATCTTGACGTTCGTGCCATTCGTCGCACCTGCTCCGTCGACATCGAGCCGCGTAGTCGTGGCGTTTGTGGGCGTGAATTCGAACACACCGCTTCCAAAATAAGTGGCGGTCCACCGTTCCGGAGCTGTATTGTTATCCGCATAGATCTCGACGTTCGCACCATTGGCTCCGGAGGCGCCGGTGATGTTGAGCCGCATGCCCACGGCGTTTTGCGGCTCCAGTTCGTAGACATTCGAGCTATTGATCGCGAGGCAGGCCCGGTAGGCGCTGGTCACCGCAGGTTTCTCGCCGTTGGATTGATAAACTCCGCTGCCATTCTTCAGTGTCCGAAATACGCCATAATGAGCCTCGCCACCGGTCCGATAGGACTCGTCGAACAGCTCATAGACGCAGATCCGGTGAATGAACGAGAACTGCTTCATGTCTTGGACCAAGTCCGCCAGAGTCGCGCCGTGGCGGGCTTCCGCCTGGGCAGAAGTCTCGCCGGTTCCCGGCAGCGAACCGTCGCGGCAGTCCACTTCAGTGACCCAGGTTGGCATGTCGTAGTTTGTCACATAGCTTTGAAGCTTGGCCGTAACATCCGTGTGGCTGCTGATCAGCCCCATATTGCTATACCAGTGATAGACGATGGTCTCCCAATCTGGCGCGCCCAGTTCTGAGATCAGTCGATCAATGAAGCCGTAGTGCAGCCACCCGGCGCAGCCGACCATGCGCGGTACGGTGGCATTGGCGGCGCGCACGCCGTCGCAGAGCCCCTGGATGACCGCCTTGCAGCGTCCGAATTGCGCATCGTTGTACATCGTGCCGGTCGTGCCGGAGGCGCCGCTGTTGATGCAGTCGTTGTCGAGTTCATTGGAGATCTCGATTTGCTCGAAGGGAAAAGGCGTGTAGCCGTTCGTCGTCCAATAGTTCACCCAGTTCTGCGCCGCCGTCTTGCAGGTGTCGTGAATATAGGTGTTGGTGTAGCCGCTCGGATTAGTTTTGAGATCGTCAGCGGTGAACGGGCCATAGATGATCGGGATGAGCCGGATTTTCGAATATGCGGAATTGCTCCGGATCAAATCCACCGTCGCTTTGATATCCGAAGTCGCATTGGCGTCGACCCGATAGTAGGTAAGTCCGAGCGCATTGAGCGCATCGAGCTGAGTGGAGAGAGGGATGTCGCGGTAGGCGGGATAAGAGCCAGTCGGGCAATGGCCCGAGATTCCCCAGCCGATCGCCTGGCTTTCGCCAATGGAAAAGACCGAGACGATGGAGAGGGCCGCCGCTGCGCACAGCGCACGGCGGAACGCATTTCTTCCGAGGGGGGACGCGGATTTGGACATGATGGGGGGGAAACGGGGTGAACGCGGGACTCGCTGGAGCAGCGAAGGGGATCCACACGATTGCCTTATACTACCCGGGGAGCGCGGACCGCTCAACGACGCGTATGGGTGGTTGTTTACCCACCCGTTTGGGTGGGCGCAGGCATCAGCCTACAGGAAAGGCCCATGACTCGCATTCTTCCCATTTCCTCCCATTGCCCCGCCCGCGCAGCGCGAATCTCAATTTCCCGCGCCGACGAGATCGAGCGCGAGCAGACAGTAGGCCGTGACCAGATTCGGGTCCTTTTCCATCCAGCGGCCATTTTCGCTCGACCAGGAGCCGTCCGGCTTCTGCAAGGCCAGCAGCTTTTCAGCGAGGTTTTTCCGCCAGTCGACGTCGGCCCCGCTGGAGACTTTCAGTTTGTCGATGCCAGCGGCGGTGAGCCCCTTGGACATGAGATTGTAGTAATAGTAGAGGCCCTGCGCCCCCTGCCCCGGATTCTCCTCGAGCGTGTAGTGGCGGGAAATCCAGTCGAGAGCGGACTGCACGCGCGGATCATCCTTTTTCAAGTCGGCGTAGATGAAGCTGAGCACCCCCGCATAGGTCATGGAGCCGTAGCTGCGCAGGGATTGCTCCACGGCGGCGCGCGTCTCGCTGCCGCCATCCGGCGTGTAGGCGAAGCCACCCTTGTCGTCGGCGGATTCCGCGGCTTTCGCGTCCTTGGCAGGCGCGGCGCCTTGCTGGCAGCGCGCCACGAAATCGATCGCCGCCTGCCAATTGAGATCCTTGGCCGGGGTTTCCTGCGATTTGTGCGCGTCGCGATAGCGCGCCAGCGCTTCGAGCGCGAAGAGCGTGTTGTCGAGGTCGGGGCGCGTCTGCCGGCCGCTGCCGCCGGATTCGTAGCCGAAACCGCCGTCGTTGGCCGGATTCGCGGAATCCTTTGTCTGCGCGCCGACGAGGTAATTGTGCGCTCCGTCGATGATCGCGGCATCCTTCGGATCATTGGCGAGGAGCAGAGTCGCCAGGCATACGGAGGTATTGTAATTGCCCAGCCGCTCCGCGTAGATCCCGCCATCCGGCCGCGCGGACTTCCGAATGAAATCGAGGCCCTTGCGCACCGCTTCGTCGCCCCGGTGCTTGCCGCCGGGCGAGGCGAGTGCGCTCTGGATGATGAGGCCAGTAAGTCCGGGATAATCGCCGCTCGTCCAGTAGCCGGCGGCGTCCTGTTTGCTCGCCAGGAATTTCAAGCCAGCCTCGATGGCCGCGTCGACCTTGGCGCGGGGGAATGCAGATTCGGAGGGTGCTTGCGCGTGCAGCGCGTCGGCGAGAGAAAGGACAGCGAACAAGAGGAGAGCAGTGCGTTTCATAAACGTTCGAGCGGCGGGTTGCGGGTCCGGCGCGCATGATAAGCCCGAGTGGAGGGGCCGGGTCCAAGAAAATCTTCGGCTTCACTCTCGCGCGACCGGCCCATCGACCACCACGCCATTCGCCTCGTGCAAAAGCACTCGCGCCATGATCCAGGAATGCCAGGTATCCATCGGGGCGCCGGAAAGCGGTCGCTCGAAGCGAGCGTCAATCGATGTGCTCGCGGATTTCACGGCGAGCTTCGCTTCGTTCGGCTGGCCGAGATGCTGGAGGGCCATGCCTAGAATAACATTTGCCATGGCCGTCCTGGAGGGAGCATCCGACAGCACGAGCGCCGACCGCGCCATTTTCGCAGCTCTTTCCCAATTTCCCAGGCGATACTCGTACAAGGAAAGCGATGCTAGTTGCCACGCTTCGACGGTGGTGGGATTTTTCGGAAAGGGCTCGGAAAGAGATTCGGCGCCGATGGCTGCAAGCGTTCTGAACGAGCTGGAAGCAGCATCGTCAACCGGCAGCAAGAGACAGGTCTTGAGGATCTGCTCCGCAGCCACCGGACTGGACGTGGTGGCAAATCGATCCAAAGCTTCGCCGCAAAGCTTCCGATAGGCCGCGACCTCGCCGATCTGCAGGAGCGCGGCGCTGGCGCTGATGTAGTCGCAACTCACTCCCCCGCTCTGATCCGATTCATCGACGCGATCCACTTGCACGACGACGAGCGCGCGCTGGGACGCCTCACGCCAACGCAGATTGATCGCCTGCCAATCGGTGAGTGTGCGAAAGACACGCACCGCCTCCATATACCGCGGGCAAAGGGATGCGGGAATATCCGAGACCAGATCATCCGCCGCCGCCGAATCGTCATGGCTCAATAACACGGTGGCTTGGGTGATTTTTTCACGCATCTCGGCCTGGCGCCGAAGTTGCGCTTCGTTGATCTGCAAGCGCTCCGCCTCGCGCCGCGCGGCCTTTTCCTGCAGATACATCCACGCCGAAGTACAAAAGCCGGCCGTGAGCGCGAGACAAACGAGCGCACCGGCCAAAAAGGCGCCTTTATTCCGGACCACGAGTTTCTTCCAGCGATAAAGCCGGCTCGGCGGGCGGGCATGCACCTCTTCGTGATCGAGATGACGCTGCACGTCGAGCGCAAGCTCCCGCGGCGTCTGATACCTGCGATTCCGATCTTTTTCGAGAGCCTTCATCGCGATCCAATCGAGCTCGTGACTCAGCTCGCCAGGCAGCTCCTCAACCGCGGAGCCACGCAGTTCCGCGATCTTCGATCGCTTTTCGACGGCGCCATTTGTTAACTTGGCGGAAGGCGCCAACGGTTCCGTCTCGCGCAACTTCCGCCGCATGCCTTGGGCCCCGGCTTCAACGAGTTCCTTTTCCGCAAAAGGCGTTTCGCCTGTAAGCAGTTCGTAGAGAAGCACGCCGAGGCTATAGATATCGCTCCGCGTATCGACGTCCAGGCCGCCCGATTCCGCCTGCTCGGGACTCATATAGGCGGGGGTGCCGATGATCGTAGATACGATGGTTTCATGCGGCCGAGCGGTGAGCGGACCCTCGATCGATTTCGCGATTCCGAAATCGATCACCTTCGGCGCCGGCTGTTCATCGTATGCCGTGACCAGGATATTCGAAGGTTTGATATCGCGATGAATAACACCCTTTTGATGCGCGTGCTGGATGGCGTGGCACACTTGCAGAAAAAGGCGCAGCCGCTCCGCGAGACCCAGGCGACGTTCGTCGCAGTGGTCAGTGATCTTTGGCCCGCGCACGAGCTCCATAACAAAGTAGGGCCGGCCGCTTTCCGTGGCCCCGGCATCGAGCACCCGCGCGATATTGGGGTGGTCCATCATCGCCAGCGCCTGGCGCTCTGCTTCAAAGCGGGCGATCACGCCATCGGTATCCATCCCCAGCTTCACCACCTTGAGCGCCAGCTGTCGACGCACCGGCTCCTCCTGCTCTGCCAGATAGACAACGCCCCAACCGCCCTTGCCGATGATTTGCAGCAGCTTATAGCGACCGATCCGGACTCCCACCGATTCGTCCTGCTCGGGCCGCGGATTGAAAAGCGATCGCACCTCGGGATCCTCGGCCATCGCCCGGGCGAGTTCATCCGCCGGCAGCAGCGCCTTTTCCGTCGCCTCGAAGACCTGCTCTGCATCCGGCTGCGCCGCGAGCAAGAGCTCTACGGAAGCGCGCAACTCCCGGTCCTCTCCGCATTCCCGCTCGAGCAGCGCGCGTCTTTCCTGCGCCGTCTCGTGTTCCATGGCCGCGCAAAAGATCTCCTCCCTTCGCAGAAAACTTCCGGTTGGCGATGCGCTGGACAATTCTTCGGGCACATGAGTCATGCGCAGGGGAATGGCCATTTACGCCAATAATTTAGGCTCAGTCCGCGTTTTTCAGCTTCAGAAAAAGCCAGGTCTTCGCGCAGAGCCAATGTCGATTCACCGTGCGCTCGCTCAGGCCAATCGTGTCGGCAATTTCCTTGTTGCTCAGCCGACCGAAGAATTTGAGCAAAACAACCTGCGCGCGCTCGGGGTTTTCCGTCTCCATTTGCGCAAGCGCTTCATTGATCCGCAGGAGTTGGTCTTCCGGCGCCACATCGGCAATCTCAACCGCCTCGATTTCAAGACGCCGCCAGCCACCGCCATGCTTGAGGCTGGCCTTGCGCCGAGCGCTTTCGATGAGAATGCGGCGCATCGCCTCTGCGGCTGCGCCAAAGAAGTGCGCGCGATTTTCCCAAGCCCAGGTCCCGTCGCCACATAGCCGCAGCCAGGCCTCATGCACGAGGGCGGTCGGCTGCAGAGTGTGGGCGGAATTCTCCCGCGCCATGCGGGCCGAGGCCAGCCGGCGTAAATCGTCGTAAACCAGCGGGAGCAATTCCTCGGGGCGCTGCCGATCGGAGGCCGCGGCTTGGAGGATGGACGTAAGGTCGCTCATTTGGGGGAAGGAGCAGAAAGGGGGATGCCCACAAAAGTGGTAGAGCATTTTCGTGCTTCTGACAAGCCCTCGCCCCGGAGCTCCCCTCTCGCCCAAATCAAAGTCGGAAGCGATCCAACGTACTCTCTTCGACCATCAACAGTTGAGGCACACGGGCAAATTCTTCGAAATTTAAGGTCGCCAACTGGTAGCCAAGACTCAGTGCCGTAGCCGCAATTAAGAGGTCATTACTTCCAATCATTTTACCCTTTCGCGCAAGACCCGACCAGGCGCGCGCGTGATGGCGCGCTTCCTCGAGAGCGAATGGGATGGCTTCGAATTCTGAAAGAATCCATTCCACGTATTCCGTACGCTTTTTCCTGCGCCTGGAGTCGGTCGCGCGTAAGCAGCCGTGAAGCAACTCCGAGGCTGAAATAGCCGCTATCGCGACCGGTTCGTTGCGCGACGACAGGAACGGAACAAGATCAAAATTACCCTTCTCGGCGGCGATGAATAGCGTCGAGTCGACGATCAATCCCATGGCGATGAAAGGGCCGGCATCTCAGACCGCGCTGCTTCCAAATCCCTGGCAAATGCTTCTGCTTCTTTCAAACCGAGGCGTGGACGTTTCCCCGCCATTCGCGCGGCGATCTCTTTTCCCGTGTTTAAATTAGCTGCCGCAGGGACGATGCGCGCCACTGGCTTGCCGTTCTTGAGAAGCGTCGTCGCTTCCTGGCGATAATAGGCTCGATTTACGATATCGGCAAAATTCCGAGCTGCCTCGGTTACGGTCACGGTCGTTTCCATAGAACCTGATTATACATATTTTACACATCCAAACCAAGCGGAATGCAAAATTCTCTGGACGGTGTGCCAAAGCGACGTGGACAGCGACTCAAACTGCGCCTCATCGCATGCCGAAAGCTGATGCTTTCCAGCACGCGATTAATTGTTCGCAGTCCGCTTTTAATTTTAGCACTCCGGAGCGATAAAGCCGGTGAATGCACAAAACTGGCGCAAATGCTGATCCGGCCGAGCAAACCGCTGTGGAGAACATCCACGAATTGGTGAACTCACTCTATGCCACGGAATCGGGCCGGATTCTCGCCACCCTCATCCGGCTGCTCGGCGACTTCGATCTCGCCGAGGATGCGATGCACGACGCCTTTGCCGCCGCCCTAAGCCGGTGGCCGCAGGAGGGCGCGCCGGCGAATGCCCGCGGCTGGCTGGTTTCCGCCGGCCGCAACAAAGCGATCGACGGTCTGCGCCGCCGCGTCCGATTCGACGCTAGCCAGGAGAAAATCGTAGCCGAACTGGAGGCCCACGCGGCCGAAGCCGCAGGCTCCGATCAGGACGAGAGCGTGCAGGATGATCGGCTGCGTTTGATTTTCACCTGTTGTCACCCCGCCTTGGCGCCAGAAGCGCGCGTGGCGCTGACCCTGCGCGAGGTATGCGGCCTCACGACGGAGGAAATCGCGCGAGCGTTCCTCCTCACACCGCCGGCGCTGGCCCAGCGCATCGTGCGGGCCAAGACGCGGATTCGCGAAGCGCGCATCCCCTATCAAGTGCCGGGGCCGGCGGAACTCCCGGAGCGTTTGGATGCCGTCCTGCAGGTCATTTATCTGGTTTTCAATGAAGGCTATACGGCCTCATCCGGCTCGACCCTGACCCGCGCGGATCTTTCCGGGGAAGCAATCCGCCTGGGGCGACTGCTGTACGAACTCCTGCCGGAGCCGGAAGTCGTCGGTCTCCTCGCACTCATGCTTCTCCAGGAATCGCGGCGGCCCGCGCGGGCTTCACAAGATGGGGAGCTCATTTTGCTGGAAATGCAGGATCGATCGCTCTGGCGCCGTGAACAAATCCGCGAGGGCGTGGCTCTGGTGGAACAAGCGCTTTTAACTCGCCGCTTCGGACCGTACACGCTCCAGGCGGCGATCGCCGCGGTGCACGCAGAAGCCGCCAGCCCCGGGGAGACCGATTGGCCGCAAATCGTGGCGCTCTACACTGTGCTTGCGGCGACGGCGCCGTCGCCGGTGGTCGAGCTGAATCGGGCCGTGGCCGTCGCCATGCGCGACGGCCCGGAGGCTGGCCTGGCGCTCATCGATGCGATCCTCGCACGAGGCGACCTCTCCAACTATCGGCTCGCCCATTCGGCCCGGGCCGATTTCTGCCGGCGGCTCGGCCGGACCGCTGAGGCGCGCTCCGCCTACGAAAAGGCGCTGGCGCTCACGCAGCAGGAGCCGGAGCGGCGTTTTCTCGAAAATCGGCTTCGGGAATTGAGCTGAAATATTTTTTCCGGACCTGTCGAATCTCGGCGCCCCCGAACGACCAACTCCTGAGCGGCCAATCAAACCAAACCAAAATCGCCGGCTCACCAACACCACTCAAAGTATGAAATACATCTGCCTCGGCTACATCGAACCGAACAAATTCGAATCCCTCTCGGAAAAAGACCGCAACGCCGTGATCGACGAATGCTGCACCTATGACGACGAGCTCAAGAAAAACGGCCACTTCGCCGGCGGCGAAGCGCTGCAGCCGCCCTCCAGCGCCGCCACCCTGCGGTGGAAAGATGGCCAGGTCGTCGTGACCGACGGACCCTATGCCGAAACCAAGGAGCAAATCGGCGGGATCTTGATCCTCGAAGCTCGCGACTTCAATCACGCCATCCAGCTCATGTCGAAGCATCCCGGGGTTAAGGTTGGCCCCTTCGAGATCCGCCCCGCCGGAGATCTCAGCGGAATAGTCGAGGAGAGCGAGAAGCGGCGGGCATAACCGGCTCCAAGGCATGGCGAGTGCTGCGGTACGGGCCGCAATGGAAAAAAGCGCCCACCCATCTCTCGCCGTGCCCCCGTGGTTGGCGGCTGTCGTTTGCCTGGTTTTCCCGGTGATAGAATTCAGTTATGCAGGCGTCCCCGCGGACGCCTTTCATGCAGCCATTTCTGTGGCGCAGGGCGCGCCAACCTTGAATTGCCCAAGCGCCGGAGGGCTGCAATACCAAGTCCAGCAAAGCACGGATCTCGTTCATTGGACGGATTACGGAGCCACCGTCGTTGGGACAGGCGGCAGCCTCACGACGGCTTTGCCCCCTCCCACGGCGAATGTTTTCTACCGGGTGCAGGAGCGAGATTTCTTTAACGGCCAGCCGCCGTTAATTACCGTGCTGTCCAAATCCGTGGACTCGATCGCCCCACATAGTTCGACGACCCACGCGATCACCGTTCAAATCGCGAGTTCCGGTGGAGTGATCGGAAAAGCGCCGGTCACCGTCTCGCTGGTCAACGGTGATGCGCAACTGTCTTCCAACGGAGGCGCCATGACCTCGAGCGCTACAGGCTTCATGACTGATAGCTCGGGAACGGTATCGATCTCCGTAAAGACCGGAAACTCGTTTACCCTCAATACCGTGCGAATCGCCTCGGGGACGGCCGCCCCAGTGGACATCTCGTTCCGGGCGTATGGCGACTATTCAGGATTCTATTGCTACTACGAAGGCGATCTAGAGGAATTCCTGGCCACAAATATCTATGGCCGTCTCCATTCGAATGCAGGGGTCTGGATCGGCACGAGCAACGCCAGCGAGCTCGATGTCTTTGCCGACGTATCGGCGCAAAACGGAATTCACAACGGCTACGTGCCAGCCGATTCCGGCTTTTTGCACCCGAGTCCTCCAAACCCCTATAAAATCGTCCCCCCTGCGCGCACGGATCAGCTCGTGGCGAGTTGGCTCGGCATGCCGGCCTTTAACACTAACGACATCAATCCGAACAACGACAGTCCCCGGGAACTCATCGAAACTCCAATCGTCGGCTATTCAGATCCATTTCAGGCGATCCGTCTGTCGAACCTGGCGACCATTACCATCCTCTTGAACAGCACTTCGGGCACGTCGTCCGTTTATCTCGGGCAGAGCTACTCAAGGACGACCGCTCCGGCTCCGGTGAGCGCGGCAATTCTCGCCGCCATGAGGCCAACGGCCCAAATCAATGATTACCGCGAAGGATCTTATGTCAAACTCACGACGTTCGATGTCAGCGTCTTGCTTAATGCGATCACGACTAACTATGGTCCGTTCAACGGCATTATCTACCTTGCCGATCTGGCCACTCCCGATCAGACAAAAAAGGCCATTCGCTTTATCAATGGCGCCACGCTTCCGAATCTGGCCACCGGGCTGACGCTAGCTTCCCCAAATGGCGTCTATCTGCAAGGCGGCTTCAACTGCGGATCTTCTCCCTATTCCGATACGTCCGCGGGGTTCGCCAATCCACCCTCGACTGCGGACGTTCTAGGCAACGATTCCTACTTTCAAACATATCCGGTCGCAGCGGGCTACGCGCGGAAACCGGTGATGATCGCCTGTGATGCCTTTACATGTCTGTCGAACAACTGGGTGGATGCAAATTCCACCAACAACGTCAACAATCGAATCGCAACTTCCACAACGATGAATCTCGTAGTCCTGACTGGGAATGTCCCCACAAATTCCGGATCGTATAGCGGCGGAGTCACCGGGACCATTCGCTTGATGGAAAGCTGGGCCGGCAAAACACTCACGTTTTACGGCTCCGTCATCGCCCCCTTTTCAAGCGCCGCATTTAATGGCCTTTGGATGTATGCCAGCTATCAGCCGCCCAAAAGGTACTGGTTCTACGACCCGCTATTCCTAACCACGCCGCCTCCTGGCTTGCCGCCCATGCAACTCACGCCCACCCCGTAGAAAAATCCATGAAAGGATTTTTCCGCGATCGGCGAGGCGACGAATCCATCGATTTGAATCGGAGATGCTTTTGACCGTTCATCGAAGCACTACAAAATTTGCCACGATAGATTCGGGCCGCTCAATGCCCTAGCATCCACGGTCGGCGGTTCTTTTTCGTGGAACCGCGCAGCGCCGGTTTGTCCCCTTTGGCAGGAGGCGCCTTTTTGTGCGCGCAGGGGCCGCCGCCACAGCAGCTTGACTTGGTCCCCACCAGGGGCGCATGTCGACTGCGCTCGTTGCGCATGGCGGCCATGCGACCCACCGGGTTCATCAAGGCGAGATTCGGCGAGGAAATAACACGTGTCGCGGGAAGGTCGCAGAGGATGCAGGGCGTCGGGAGATCGCGGTCCGCGACGGAGCGCAGCTCCGTGAAGGTCCCGCAAGTCAGGCATTCGTATTCGTAGTTAGGCATCGCAAGGAATGTTAGGGGCCGGTCCGCGCCTCGCTCGGAGTCGGGCGCGGAACCGGCGCCGTGCTTTATCTTTAGACGACCTTGGCCAGATCAACTCCCGGCTTCACGGCCAGATGTGGACCGTCGGCACAGGGCTTAATATCGAAATTGAAGATCTCTGTCGGCAGCCAGAGCGTGGCACACGCATTGGGAATATCGACGATGCCGCTGATGCGGCCTTCCACCGGAGCCGTTCCAAGGATCGCGTAGGCCTGCTCACCGGTGTAGCCGAATTTCTTCATGTACTCGATGGCATTGAGACACGCCATGCGGTAGGAAACGTGCGGATCGAGATAGTATTGTTTCCCCTTCTCGTCGACCGAAATGCCTTCGAAAATCAGGTGTTGCTTGTAGGTCGGCTCCAGCGGGCTCGGCTGGAAGATGGGGTTGAGGATGCCATACTTCGCCATGCCGCCTTTTATGAGGCTCACGCGCAGATCCAGATAGCCCGCCATTTCGATGGCGCCGCAGAACGTGATCTCGCCGTCTCCCTGCGAGAAATGGATGTCGCCCATGGAAAGTCCACCGCCTTTGACATAAACCGGGAAGTAAACTTTCGAGCCCTTCGTCAGATTCTTGATATCACAGTTGCCGCCATGCTCGCGCGGCGGAACGGTGCGCGCGCCTTCCTTCGCGGCTTCCTTGGCCGCAGCCGGCTCCATTCGGCCCATGTGCGCAGTCTCCGCAAAGGGCAGCGCGCAGAGCGGAGGCACGCGGTCCGGGTCGGTAGCGAAAAGCTCCGACTCGCGTTTGTTCCAGGTGTCGAGCAGCTCTTTGGAAGGCAGGCAGCCGATCAATCCCGGGTGCATGATGCCCGCGAATTCCACGCCCGGCACGTGCCGCGACGAAGTGTAGATCCCGTGGAAATCCCAGATTGCTTTGCGGGCCTCCGGGTAATGGTCGGTGAGGAAGCCTCCGCCATTGCTTTTGTCAAAAATACCAGTGAATCCCCATTCGGAATCGGAAAAAGCGCCAACATCCAGCAGATCGACAACCAAAAGATCGCCCGGCTCGGCGCCCTCCACGCCCACCGGTCCGCTGAGGTAGTGAACCTTGGTCAGATTAACATCGAGGATATCGTTGGCGGTATCGCTGTTGGCAATCTGTCCTCCGGTCCAATCGATGCACTCGATGCGGAATTCATCGCCGGGCTTGACCCAGGCGACCATGGGAATGTCCGGATGCCACCGGTTGTGGATCATGTCATTGCTTTCCGGCGTAGCGCTGAGATCGACTTTGATGAGTGTTTTGGGCATGGTTATGGTGTTGTTGGAAATTTTGGGAGAAAAGGCTCCGGCTCAGACGGCGAGCATTTGCTTCACCTTGAGCTCGTCGAGATTGGCGCGTGTCGCCTCGTGGACCAGCCGGCCGCGATCCATCACCATCACACGGTCGCACACGTCCATCATGAAGCTCACGACCTGCTCGGTGACGACGATGGTGAGGTCGCGCATTTTGCGGATTTCGCGCAGGGCCTTGGCGATGTCCTTGATGATGGAGGGCTGAATGCCTTCAGTCGGCTCGTCGAGGACGAGTACCTTAGGGCCCGTGATGAGCGCGCGCCCGATGGCGAGCTGCTGCTGTTGCCCGCCGGAGAGATTGCCGCCCTTCCGCTTCCGCATTTCGTGAAGCACCGGAAAAAGCGCGTAAATTTCGTCCAACGTGCTCTTTGTTACCTCGCCGGTCGCGCCCGAGATCAGATTCTCAAACACTGTGAGGGAGCTGAAAATCATACGTCCCTGCGGCACGTAAGCCATGCCGGAGCGCACCCGCCGGTGCGAGGGCAGTCCATTGACTTCGACGCCGTCGACTTTCACGGAGCCGGATCGAGCGCCGATCATCCCGATAAGCGACTTGAGAAGGGTGGTCTTCCCCATGCCGTTCCGCCCCATGATGGCCAGGATTTCGCCTTTGGCCGCGCTGAAATTGGCATTGTGAATCACCTCGCTTTGTCCGTAGCCGACGTGGAGATCTTTGACTTCGAGCATAGTTTATTGGTTGAAGACGAGTTATCGTTAGTGACCGAGATAGACATCCTGGACCCGTTCGTTTTTCTGGATTTCCGTCATGCTGCCTTCGGCCAGGATCTTTCCGAGATGGAGCACGGTGACCTTATGGGCGATGCGCTCCACGAGCTCCATGTCGTGCTCGATGACGAGGATGGATCGGTTCTGACAGATCCGCTTTAACAAAGCGGCCGTCTGCTCGCGCTCCGCCGGGCTCATGCCGGCCACCGGTTCGTCAAGCATGAGCAATTCCGGATCCTGCATCAGGAGCATGCCAATCTCCAGCCACTGCTTCTGGCCATGGCTGAGAAAGGCGCCTTCGACCTCGAGGAAATCCTTGAGATAGACTTGCTCTGCTATCGATTCGATGCGCGCGACAACTTCCGGGGTGCGCTGGAAGCGAAGCGTGCCGAACACACTATGACCCGCCGGGTAAGACAGCTCGAGGTTCTCGAACACCGTGAGATTTTCGTAGATGGACGGAGTCTGGAATTTCCGGCCCACTCCCGACTGCACGACCTTGTGCTCCGCCATGCCGAGGAGCTGCTGGTTTTTGAACTTGATGCTGCCCGCGGTCGCTCGCGTCTTGCCGCAGATGAGGTCGAGCACTGTCGTCTTGCCGGCGCCGTTCGGCCCGATGATGACCCGCAGCTCATTGCGATCGATGTAGAGATTCAGGCCGTCCACGGCCTTGAATCCATCGAAGGATACCGTGAGATCTTCTATGGCCAGAACGAAGTCTGTGTTGCTCATGATTTACCTCCTGTGGGATTTGCCAGTTCCATGCTCGACTGCAGACTCGGCAAGGGAGCTGGGGCAGCGGCCGTTCGTCGTTTGCCATATCGTTGCCGGAGAGACGTCCAAGCCCCAGCGAGGCCGTTCGGGAAAAACATCACCACCGCGATGAAGAGACCGCCCATGCAAAACAGCCAGAGCTGCGGGAAATTTTCCGAGAAAAGGCTCTTTCCCGCATTGATCAGAAGCGTGCCGTACACCGCGCCGAGCAGCGACTGCTTGCCGCCAACCGCGGCGAAAATCACCATCTCGATCGATGGCACAATGCCCACCAACGAAGGCGAGATGAAGCCAACCTGCAAAACAAAGAGCGCGCCGCCAATGCCGCTCATCGCCGCCGCCACACAGAAGATGAAGACCTTGAAGCTCGCGACATCGTAGCCGGAAAAGCGCACTCGATCCTCCCGATCCTTCATCGCCTGCAACAGTCGTCCCATGCGTGTGGACAGGATGAAGCGGGAAAGCAGGATCACTCCCACGAGGAGAATGCCGCAGACATAGTAGAGAATGTATTGCGCGGAAGTGGTCCGGATATCCCAACCCCACAGCGTGCGCAGATCGGTAATGCCGTTGCGGCCGCCCGTCAGCCCCTGATTGCCATCAATGCCCAGGGAGAGGATGAGCGCCAAGGCTTGGGTTATCACCGCAAAGTAGACGCCACCCACCCGACGCTTGAACATCGCCGCGCCCACGATGAGGGCCAAAAGCGTCGGCACGGCGATCACAGCCAGCAGCGCAAATGGGAGATGTCGGAAGGGAACCCAAAAGGCCGGCAAATGAGTGAGTTGATTCCAGTCCATGAAATCCGGGATCCCAGGCGTGGATTGGATCTTCGTATTTTCCGGGCTCGAAGCTTCCAGTTTGAGAAACATGGCCATGCAATAGCCACCGAGACCAAAGAAGATGCCCTGCCCCAGACTGAGCACCCCGGAGTTGCCCCAGAGTAAGACGAGGCCCACGGCGACAAAGGCGTAGGTGAGATACTTGCCGACCATATTGAGGCGGAAGGCGTCAAGAGCGAGCGGGAAGACCGCGAAGATCAGCGCCATCAGGATGGCCAGCCCGATCATACCGGAGTGCCCACCGAGGAGATTGCGATAGAGCTTTTTCATTGGTGTTATAAGAGCGAGCAACAAGTCACGCGCGGACTTTGCTTGGGAAGAGGCCCTGCGGCCGGATCATGAGAATGACGACGATGGCCATGAGGGTCGTGACCTTGCCCATGGTGCCCTCGAGGAAGAATTCGGAGACTGACTGCGCTTGGGCGATGCCAAAGGCCGAAGCGATCGTGCCGAGCAAACTGGCCGCCCCGCCAAAGACTACGACCAGGAAGGTATCGACGATATAACGGGAACCGCTATCCGGCCCCGTGGAGCCGATAGTCGTAAACGCCGCGCCAGCCACTCCGGCAATCCCGCAACCCAGGGCAAAAGTGAAGCGGTCGACGAGACCGGTATTGATGCCCACGGCGCCGCTCATCGCCCGATTCTGCACGGTCGCCCGCATGTGGAGGCCAGTGCGCGAGCGGAAGGTAAACAAATAGACCCCGAGGGAGACCAACAGCGCGAGGACCATGACAAAGACGCCGTTGATCGGAATATCGATAGTATCGGTCGGCTTGAACGATCCCATCAACCACTCCGGCAAAGTCGGAGTCACCTCCCGGGCGCCGAAGATCGAGCGAAAGGACTGCTGCATGAAGAGGCTCAGTCCCCAGGTCGCGAGAAGCGTATCCAGCGGACGTTTGTAGAGAAATCGAATCATCGACCACTCGACAAAGGCGCCAAGCGCAGCCGCGACCAGGAAAGCCACGCCTATCCCAAAGACGAAATAGTAGGGCTGCAAGGCCGGGAAGTGATCGGCAACGACCTGGGAGCAGAGATAGACCATATAGGCTCCCAGAGCCATGAATTCGCCATGCGCCAGATTCACGACGCCCATCTGGCCAAAGATGATGGCGAGGCCCAGCGCCATGAGGAGAAGGACACTAAAGAGACTCAGGCCGGCAAAGCCCTGCATGACGATGATCGATTTGATCTCGGACACGCTGTAGTCGGCCAGAATAACAGGAGCTGTAGACATAGATGGATCGGGTTGCAAACATTGAGGTAGGCGGAAGGGATCGGACCTTCCGTCAACCCTGCACCAAGACTATTGGTAACCTTTGGGAAACGGATTCGGTTCGATGAGTTCGGATTCGTAGAGCACTTTTGCTTGTCCATCAGCGCCCCATTGGCCGATGCGCAGCTTGCTCCACAGATGATGGTTGGAATCGTGAATCCGGACGTAGCCTTCCGGCGCTCCCTTGTATTCGATCCCGCTCGAGGCCAGGGCAATCTTGTCAACGTCGAAGCTGCCGGCCTTTTCACAGGCCAGCTTCCAGAGCCACGGTCCGAGATAGCCCGCTTGAGTCACATCGCCGATGACTGCTTTCTCGCCATACTTCGCCTTAAAGGCCTTTACGAATGGACCGTTATTCGGATTATCCAGGCTTTGGAAATACTTCATGGCCGAATAGAATCCGACCAGGTTTTCCCCACCGATGCCGAGCGCTTCGTCTTCGGTCACCGAAATGGTGAGCAAAGTTTGTTTGTCTCCAGTAATACCTGCGGCTTTGAGCTGCTTATAGAAGGAGACGTTCGAGCCGCCGACGATGATCGCATAGATCACGTCCGGCTTTTTCAGCTTGATCTTATTGATCAGCGAGCCGAACTGCGTCTGGCCGAGAGCATAGTATTCCTCTCCAACCACCGTTCCTTTCAGCACATTCTCGATGTGCTTGCGGGCGATCTTGTTTGAAGTTCTCGGCCAGATGTAATCCGAGCCGATGAGATAGAAGGTCTTGGCTTTCTTCGTCTTCGCCAGCCAGTCGAGACCCGCGAGGATTTGCTGGGTCGCTTCCTGGCCGGTGTAGATGACGTTCTTCGACTGCTCGAGACCCTCGTAAAACGTCGGGTAGTAGAGCATACCGTTTTCCTTCTCGAAGACGGGCAGCACAGCTTTGCGCGAAGCAGAGGTCCAGCAGCCGAAGACCGAAGCGACTTTGTCGTTCACCAGGAGCTTCTTGGCCTTTTCGGCAAAGGTCGGCCAGTCGCTGGCCCCGTCTTCCTTGATGACCTTGATCTGGCGGCCCAGAACCCCGCCGCCGGCGTTGATCTGGTCGATGGCCAACTGTTCGGCTTCGATCGAACCAGTTTCACTGATCGCCATCGTGCCTGTGGCGGAGTGGAGCTGGCCGACGGTGACCGTGGTGTCTGTGACCGCCAAGCCGGTCGTATTGACCGTGGCAGTGGGGTAAGTGACGGCCAGCGCCGCTTGCGCGGCGAGGCCCGTGGCAACGAGAATGCCGAGGATGGCCCGGCGTTCACGAGGTGGGTATGGTTTTATTTTCATGGTGTTGTGGTGTTGGATCAACTGGCGAGCGAGAAAAGCCGGGGATCCAAGGGGAAGATTTCTGGCGTGGGGGCCGGCGCCTCCACCGATTGGAACAGGCGCCCGGCGGGAGGATTCGCCAGGTCGCAGGCCTGCCGGTACAGGTCTTCGCGGAAAATGCGGCCGATCACATCCGGCCGTAGGGCGCGGCACTGCCGGGCAGCCGGCTGGACGCGGACATCGTTGAATACACGCTTTCCTTTGCTGCGATCCGGCGCATTGGCATTGTCACGGTGATAGGTGACAAGGTGTGGAATCTCACGGCTGCCGTGCCCGGTCTCGAGCGGACCGACCAGTGAATTGCCGATCACTGCAGCGGGCAGATCGAGATAGCGGGAATGCCCGAGCATGCGGGCGAGCTCGGGGCGGTGCGCGGGCGCTTCGCAGAAGGCAGCGGCTTCGATGAGCGCCGCCACGATGGCGAGGTGCTCCTCCGCTCGCTCCCGGGCGAATTGCTCCAGCACAAGCAGCACCTTTTCCGGCTGCCCCGGATCAATCTCCGCGGCCGTGGCGGCGATCCAACCCTTGCCGCTTTCCACCGCCACCGAGTTCCACGGCTCCGCGACGCAATAGCCATCGAGGTGACCGTCGAGCATGGCGTAGTGGATGACGGGCGAAGGCACGATGGGGATGCGCACATCGCGGTCTGGATCGATGCCTCCGGAAGCTAACCATCTCCGCAGAAGGTAGTTCTGCGTCGAGAACTCCAGCACGGCCCCGAAGCTATAAATTTGTTGCCCGCGGTCTTCCTTGATCACCGCGCAGAGACTCGCGGCATCGCGCACGCCTCGCTCCCAGAGCTTTTCCGAGAGCGTAATCGCGCTGCCATTCAGACTCAGGACGAAAGCCGTGAGACAGGGACGAGCGGCAATGCCGATGCCGCAATGAATGACAAAGCCCATGCTGGCCGGGGCGTGCACGGCGTGCAGTTCATCGTGGGCGAGCTTCTCGCGGATCGTGGCCCAGCCGACCTCTTTGCTGAGCCGAATACTCACACCATATTTTCCAAAAAGTCCCAGCTCCTGCGCCGCGATGAGCGGCGCGCAATCGATCATCGGGACGAAACCGATGGTCATTTGATCGCGCCGGCTGGCGGCGGGTCCCCGGCGAATTTTTCGCGTCGGTGAAGGACGATCGTTTTGCACGCGCCGTGCCGTTAGCAGCGGCGGCGCCAATGCCGGAGGCTGAAAGGCGAAAAAAGACGATGAACATATCTTGCGCGAACTTTGAATTTGGCTCATAGATGTCGCCGCAAGATCCGGGGACGAGCCGCCGGCTCACTTCCCCCAGCTCGGGTCACTGCAATCGCCTGCATGACCACCATCGACAGCCAACATCTGCGCGTGTTTTGCGCACTCGCCCGCCACTTGAACATGAGCCGCGCGGCTCAGGAGATGGAACTCACACCCTCGGGTGTTAGTCACTGCGTAAAAGCCTTGGAAGAAGACCTGGGGTGTCGTCTTTTCGAGCGGACTTCGCGCAAAATATCGCTCACCCGCGCAGGGCTGGAATTTCGCGCGGAAGCCGACGCCATCCTCGAGCGCATGAGCAGCGCGCGATCGAAACTGCACTCCTGGATCGACTGGCGCCGCGGCGGCATCCGACTCGCGGCCAGCACCACAGCCTGCCAATACATTTTGCCACTCACGCTTTTGGAATTTCGCGAGAGTTTCCCGGATTTCACGATCCAGATCTTCCCCTGCCCCTCGCGGCAGGCCCTGGATCTCCTCGCCGAAGAGGAGGTCGACTTGGGCATTTTTGTCGAACCCTCCCTGCCTGCAAATTATCGATTCATTCCGCTGTGCGAGGACGAATTACATTTCCTCGTTCACCCGATTCATCCATGGACGAAACGGGGTTCGGATCGCGACGTCGCCCGGCAGAATCTGATCCTTCCGGAAAGGCACAGCGAGACGCACACGCTGATCGACACTTATTTCCAAAAAGAAGGCGTCCGGATTCGCCCCTTCATCGAAATCGGCAACGAAGAAGCCATCAAGCAGTTCGTCCGCCTGGACTTGGGCGTCGGCCTGTTGCCCCGCTGGATCGCGACAGCCGAACTCGAGCAGGGAGCGCTCAAATCGATCCCGCTTGGCAGGCGCAGGCTGCGGCGTACGTGGGGCGTGCTCCACTCCGCGACTCGCGAACTCACCTTTCCGGAAACGGTGTTCATCAACTTGTGTCGCAACGTCTGCGCCAGCTTGATGAATCCCACCGACAATTGAATTCTGCGGGCGCGGCGCTTCGATGGCTGCCATCCAGGATGGTTGATTCGTGCATTTGGCGGTAAGATTCGGGCCAAAAATAACTCGCCAATTGCACGGTTTTTTTTGTTTTCCCGGCATGCCCCGGCACATCGGTTGGAACACGAAGTTGCCTTCACTGTCTCTTTTTTTGCGGGGACGGCATTTGGCCCGCGCCGGAATGACCACATTGCTGATTTTTGGCCTTCCGTGAAACGACAACGGTGTTGCTGCGCAACTTTACGCGAGCAACTGGTCCGCAAAATCGACGACCCGAATCCGCCTTCACTTGGCGCGCCGCCGAGATAGAGTCGACTTCCGACAAGAAGTGCAAATCACGACTATGCTTGTCATCCTGCTCCCCTCATTATGACCACCATCCAAAAACCCCTTGCGACCGTCTTCCTCGCCGGCTTCTTCGGCAGTATCAGTTGTTTCATCCTTCATGCCGAAGTTCCCGGAGCCACACCGGAGAAAAACTCTGAATCGCCCGGCGCCACTGCCGCCGTGGAAAGCGACGCGACCCGGCCTGTGGACAAGGACCCGGCCTTCATTGCAAAATGGGGAAATGCCCTGGATCCCGACAGCGATTGCAAGTTTACCATGGACGGCAAGGATCTAAAGATCTCGGTGCCCGGTTCGGCGCACGCTCACGACTTCGCGGCGGAGTTGAAGAACATCAGCGGACCGAGTGTAACGCAGCTGGTCAAAGGGGACTTCACCGTGAGCGTGACGGTCGACGCCAAGTACTTCGCCTCCGACGAGACGACCGAACCCACCCGCTGGGGCTACCACGGCGCGGGTTTGGTCGTCCTCGCCGATCCGGATAACTATATCACCTTACAGCGCGCGGCGCAGCGTCCGCCTGGGCGGAATCAGTTCGAATGCATCAACTATGAACTGCGTAAAGATGCCAAGCGTTCCTGGCTGCCGAGCGCGGTCAATCTGGTCGGATTGCCAGACGAAAACCCGCCCTTCGAGATGCGTCTCGAGCGCAAAGGCAAAAAGCTCATCGCCTCGATCGATCATAGTGGCGACGACTGGAAAATCGTCTGGACAGACGATCTTCCGGACGCCTGGCCAGATGAACTTCGGGTAGGCGTGGTGGCGGTCAGCTCGTCCAAAGAGCCGTTCTACCCAGTCTTTCGAGAGTATTCGCTCAAGACCGAAGGCTCGAAGTAATTCGCAAGCGGCCCGGTGATCGGGCTACGATATCGAAACGTCCAGGGCGGCGCATCCCTCGCTGCCCTGGGCCTTTTTGCGCAATGGCGCAGGCATAGGACCAAGGTCCGATTCTCTCGCGAGAGGCGATTCGGCATGGTGCCGCGGTCCGTAACCCTATGAAGTTACTCGCCTCTCCCCAATTTCGGCGGCTCATTACAGCCCTTTCAGTGGCATTAGTGGCTGCAGCGCTGGCGCCCCACTCGCTCGCCGGCGATCCCTCAAAGGACGCGAAGGTCATCCCGCCGCCGGCGGAAACCACGCCCCTCTTCAATGTGCTCCTCCAGCTCGAGGTTTCCGACAAATATCTTACCCCACGCGGCATGATCGTGCGCGAGAGCGGACTCACGGTGCAGCCGCTGGCCCTGCTCTTCCTCAATGCCTACCGGGGCGAAGGATTCATCAATAGTCTCACCTTCGTGGGCGGCGTGTGGAATGACCTCGGAACACATGCCGTCTCTGTGCACGCTCCCTATGGCAGCAGTCCCAAGACCGGCTGGACGGAGACCGATGCGATCGCCGGCATCGCCGTCGGCTTCGCCAAGCGGTTTAAGCTGGAGGTCACGTACACCCCCTTTGCGGAATACATCCTCGATATTCCGACTTCCCATCACTTGGAAACAAAGCTGAGTTTTGACGACACCGACGTTCTCGGAGACTTCGCGCTCCACCCATATTTCTCGTATTGGCAGGAATTATACCAGAAATCGACCGACGCCCAGGTGCCTTATACGGTGTTTGGACCGTCGGCGGCGTCCGGCAAGCATCCGCAGCCGGGATCCAGCTTCTATTTCGATCTCGGCATCAAGCCGGGCTACACCTTCAAATCGTTGGGCGATCTGCGCATCGAGGCGCCATGCCGCATGCTTATCGCCGACAACCGCTTTTACGGCGAGTACTACCGGGGCACTTCCACCCTCAGCGTCGGTCTGTATGAGGTCGGGCTGAAAGCCACGTTGCCGCTGAATTTCATGCCAAAAGAAGTCGGTCATTGGTCGGTGTACGCCGGCGGCCGCTACGTGAACTTCGCGAACTACAACCTCAATCACCTGAATGCCTTCAATGCTCCCGGCGAGGCCGTGGAGGATACGTGGCAGGTGTATGGGGGCCTTTCGATTTTCTACTAACAAGATCCATCGATCTGATCTATCCACCGCAAGTCCCCTGCTGAAACCGTCCCTACTCCTATGAGCACCATCCAGGCAGAGCCTTTTCCTCTCCAGTTCGATCCCAAGACCACAGCGCTCGTCATCATTGACATGCAGCGCGACTTCGTCCTCCCCGGCGGTTTTGGCGAAATGCTCGGCAATGACACTTCGTTGCTCCTTTCCGCAGTCGAGCCCATCGAGCGGGTGCTCGCCAAGGCGCGTGCGCACAAGATGCTCGTGATTCATACTCGCGAGGGTCATCGCCCGGACCTTACGGACTGCCCGGCGGCCAAGCTCACCCGCGGCGGCAAGACCTTCATCGGCACGGATGGCCCTATGGGACGCATCCTCGTGCGCGGCTCGCAGGGGCACGACATCATTCACCAGCTCTACCCCATCGAAGGCGAGCCCATCATCGACAAGCCCGGCAAAGGCTCTTTTCACGCGACCGATCTGCACCAGATCCTGCTCGATCGCGGCATCAAGACCCTGATCGTCTGCGGGGTGACGCTCGAGGTCTGTGTGCATACGACCGTTCGTGAGGCGAATGATCGCGGCTATGAATGCGTGGTGCTGAGCGATTGCGTGGCTTCCTATTTCCCGGAGTTTCAGCGCGTAGGCCTCGAAATGATCAAGGCGCAGGGCGGCATCTTTGGCTGGGTTTCCGACTCTAAAAACTTCGTTGCGGCAATCGCCTGATCGGAATGATCGGGGTGGCCGCCCAGTCCATCGGACCGGCGCTCGATGTCGCTTCGGCGGATGTCGGGGTGGTTCATAGCGTCTTTTCCCACGCGGTGAACCTGCTGGTCCGCGGCGACCTGTGGACGGTGCTGGCAGCCGCAAAGCCCGATCTGCCTTTTGGAATTCGAGCGGGATTGCCGAATTTCGACGGCCTCGGCTTGCAGGCCGGCGACTCGGTAAATATCCGAGCGGGTTTTGTGGGCCTCGGCCAAAGCCGCCTGGTCGTCGACTGCCGCTCGGCTCCCCGATGGATCCCCACTTTTGAAAACAACACCGCGCCGGCCCACGGTATAACGGCGCGGATGGCCATCATCGCCGGCGCAGCCCGCGGCCGCGCGTGGTCTGGCTCTGCCGAACTAGCGCGGATGGCGCAAAACGTTTTGCAACGCCCATCCGACCTCGGCGCGGCGCTGGCCCAGGTTGTCGGATGCGGCCCCGGCGCCACCCCATCGGGCGACGATGTGTTAGTCGGCGTTCTTGCAGTACTCACGTCACCGAAAGCAGGCGCGGCGGGCGCCGGAGCGGCCGAGTCACTCTGCCGCTCGCTCCCGTCGCATTTGTTACAGACAACCGATCTCAGCGCTCACCTGCTCCGTCAGGCGGCCCGCGGTCTGTTCAGCCGCCCAGTGCATGAGTTGGTTTCCGCCTTGATCAGTGACTCGAGCTCCGAGCAAATGCAGGAAGCTGTTCAGCGAGTCGTCGAAACCGGAGCCACCTCGGGCGCCGACACCTGCGCAGGACTTCTGGAAATCGCGCCACACTATTTCATTCCATCACAAGAGAAAGCTGCTGCATGAGCATCCAATCGAAATCTTACCCCAATCTCTACAAAGATTCGGTCTCGCTGATGACCGTGTCAGCAAAAGTCATGGCCGTGCCGGGGATCGAAACGGCATCGGTCGTCATGGCGTCGGCGACAAATGTCGCCAATCTCTTGCAGGCGGGCCTCGGAACCTTTGAAGTCCGCCCCAATGACCTCGTCGTCGCCGTTTCCGGCTCCGACGAAGCCTGCGCCGAGGCTTTGAAGAAAGCCGACGAACTCCTCACGGCCAAGACCGGCGGCGGCGAAGACGGCGCCGTGTCGAAGCAGCCGGTCACGAGCCTCCAGATGGCGGTGGCGCAGGATCCGGCCTCGAATTTCGCCCTCATTTCCGTGCCCGGCGATTACGCGGCCGCCGAGGCGATGAAAGCCCTGCGGCTCGGGATGGACGTGATGATGTTCAGCGACAATGTGCCGGTGGCCTCCGAACTGGCGCTCAAGCAATTTGCGCAACAGCAGAATCTCATGGTCATGGGACCCGATTGCGGCACCGCGATCGTGAACGGCGTGCCGCTCGGCTTTGCCAACGTGGTCCGGCGCGGGCCCATCGGCGTGGTCGGCGCCTCGGGCACCGGCACGCAGGAAGTCACGGTCGACATTCATCAACTCGGCTCCGGCATCTCCCAGGCGCTCGGAACTGGCGGCCACGACCTCTCGGAGGCGATCGGCGGCATCTCGATGTTACACGGTCTCGCGGCGCTCGACGCCGATCCCGAGACCAAGGTCATCGTGCTCGTGTCGAAGCCGCCGGCCGCCGAAGTCGCCGCCAAGGTCCTGGCCGCCGCCGAGGCGAGTGTGAAGCCGGTGGTAGTCATTTTCCTCGGCGTCGATCCGGCTACGATCACGCGCAAGGGCGTGCATGGCGCTTGGTATCTCGGCCAGGCGGCGGAAATGGCGGTGGACCTGGTGAATGGCGGCAGCCCCGTCGCCACCATCCCGCCGCTGGCTAATGACATGAAGCATTTGCTTGGCGGGCTCGCGCGCGCCATGGCCCCGGAACAGCGCCACGTGCGCGGCATTTATTCCGGCGGGACCTTTTGTTATGGCGCGCAGCTCGTCCACGCGCACTTTGGCCTCACCGCCTTTTCCAATACGCCCACAAAAGGCAATGCACCGCTGGCGGATAACTGGAAGAGCCAGGAAAACACTTTTGTGGATATGGGCGACGACGCCTTCACGCAGGGCCGTCCGCACCCGATGATCGATCCTTCGCTCCGCGATGCGCGGCTCCGCGACGAAGTGGATGACCCCACCACCGCGGTGGTGCTCTTCGACGTCGTGCTAGGCTACGGCTCGGCGGAAAATCCGGTGGCCGCGCTGCTCGGCATCATCGGTTCGACGCGAGCCAAAGCCAAGGCCTCGGGCCGCACGGTTGTTTTCATCAGCTATGTCTGCGGCACGGACATGGACCCGCAGGATCGCAACAAAATCGTCGCGGATCTCAAAGCCGCGGGCGTGCTCATCGCCTCGAGCAATGCCGAAGCCGCCGTCTGGTCGGCCGCCATCATTTCACAACGCCAGGGAGCCAAACTATGAAGTCGCTTTTCCAGCAAAAACTCAAAGTCATCAACGTCGGCCTGCAGGGTTTTGCCAATAACATCGTCGCCTCCGGCGGTGAAGTCAGCCACCTGAGCTGGGCGCCTCCCGCCGGAGCCGATGCGGCGCTCGGCTGGACCTTGGCAAATCTCGTCGCCGACCCACGCGTCGAGGCGGCGAATCGCACGGCCTACGACCGCTACCTCGCCGCGCAACCCCGCCTCGTGGATCTCGTTCTGGCGCGCGACGCGATCGCCGGCCTGGCCGCGGGCGAGCGGCGGATCCTGCATTCCGGACCACCTATCGCCTGGGACCACATGTGCGGACCGCAGCAAGGCGCGATCACCGGCGCCATCCTGTATGAAGGCTGGGCGAATTCGCTCGAAACCGCGGAGAAGCTGGCCGCCAGCGGCGGCGTCGCGCTGGAGCCTTGCCATCATCACAAGGCCGTGGGGCCCATGGCCGGCATTATCAGTCCATCCATGCCGGTGTGGGTCGTGGAGAATACCGCGGCGGGAAATCGCACCTACTGCAATCTCAATGAGGGCCTGGGAAAAGTGTTGCGTTTCGGCGCGAATGACTCGGCGGTGCTCGATCGCCTGCGCTGGCTTGGCACGGAATTCTTCACCACCATGCAGGCGGCGGTGCGCGGGCTCGAAGATGCAAATCTCAAGCCGCTGATGGCGCAGGCCCTGCACATGGGCGACGAACTCCACAATCGCAACGCCGCCGCCTCCGCGCTGCTCTTCAAGCGCCTCACGCTTTCGCTATTGAAGTCGAAAGTCGACAGCGGCGCCATCCAGCGCGCGCTCGCCTTCATCGCCGGCAACGACCACTACTTCCTCAATATTTCCATGGCAGCGTGCAAGTCGATGAGTGACGCCGCGCACGGCGTGCCGGGCAGCAGCCTAGTCACGGTCATGGCGCGCAATGGCGTGAACTTCGGCCTTCGCCTCAGCGGCACGGGCGACCAATGGTTCCAGGCGCCGGCAAATCCGGTCGATGGGCTCTATTTCCCCGGCTACACCGTCGAGGATGCAGCGGCGGATCTCGGCGATTCCGCGATCACAGAAACCAATGGCCTTGGCGGTTTCTCCATGGCCGCGTCGCCTGCGATCGTGCAATTTGTCGGCGGCACGCCTGCCGACGCTACCGCGAATAGCCGCCGCATGCTCTCGATCACGCTGGGCAGCAATCCCGCCTTCACTCTGCCGGCGCTGAATTTCGGCGGCGCTCCCGCCGGCATCGATGCCCGGCTCGTCGCGGATTCCGGCGTGCTTCCGATCATCAATACGGGCATCGCGCACAAAAAGGCCGGCGTCGGCCAGATTGGCGCCGGCATCACCACTGCGCCGATGGATTGCTTCAACGATGCGCTCGCCGCGCTCGCGAAGACCCTGGAAGGAGGCGCGAAATGAGCCACCTCGCCGTGATCGCCTTTGGCGGAAATGCGCTCGTTACCGACGCGAAGCACGACTCCATTCCTGATCAATACGAGACGGTGGCGCGCAATGTTCCGCACCTCGTGGATCTGGTCGAGCGGGGTTGGAAGCTCGTGGTCTCCCACGGCAACGGACCCCAGGTCGGCTTTATCCTTCGCCGCTCGGAGCTTGCGGAGGAGGAAGTGGACCCCGTGCCTGTGGACTATGCCGTCGCCGACACCCAGGGCGCCATCGGCTACATGTTTGTTAAGGCGTTGACCAACGAACTCACCAAGCGCGGGCTGAAACATCCGGTTGTCGCCGTGGTCACTCAGTCCGTTGTGGACCTCGCGGATCCTGCCTTTGCCAAACCGACAAAGCCGATCGGCTCCTTTCTCACCGAGGCCAAGGCGCGCGCCATGGCGCAAAAGCAAGGCTGGACCATCCAGGAAGACGCCGGACGCGGCTGGCGGCGCACCGTCGCCTCCCCTCTCCCCAAGAAAATCGTCGAGACCGAAGTGATCCGTTCACTGCTCGATTCGGGCGCGATTGTTGTCGCCTCGGGAGGCGGCGGCATTCCTGTCGCCATCCAACCCGACGGCAGTCTCATTGGCGTCGAAGCTGTGGTGGACAAGGACATTGCCTCCAGCCTGCTCGCGCACGATCTCGGCGCGGAGATGTTACTCATTCCCACCGCGGTGCCGCGCGTGGCCATTCGTTTCGGCCAGCCCGATCAGCGCTGGCTCGAGACCATTACCGTGGCGGAAGCGCGCGGCTTTATCGAGGCCGGTGAATTTGGCAAGGGCAGCATGGAGCCAAAGGTCGCAGCCGTCGCCGACTTCGTGGAAGCCACGCCGGGCGCGGTCGGCATTATCGGCGCCGCGGAAGAGATTCGCGCCATCATCGAAGGCAAGTCCGGCACACGCATCGTGGCGGGAGACGCGGCTCCGGTGCTGCTGGCTGTCAATGGCACGCTTATGCGCGGGCTGAAGCTGAATCCCAACATGCACGCCGCGGGCGCGACCTTTGTCCGCGAGACCACGACGGAGCCCGCCTATCGTCTTTGGACGATCAATGATGATCATCCGGCTATGGTCCGGATGACCGACGGTTCCGGCGTCGCTGTCGCGCTCGAGATCTGGTCGGTGCCACCCTCCGGCCTTGCGGGCATCCTGCTGAAGGAGCCGCCAGGTCTGACCATTGGCAAAGTGAAGCTGGACGACGGCAGCACGGTGCTCGGCGTCATTGGTGAACCGGCGCTCGTGGAGGGTCAGAAAGAAATTACAAAACACGGTGGCTGGCGCGCGTACGTCGCCGCAGCCGGAATCAATTCATGAGCAATCCTTCCCCCGCAGGACTTCCCTTTTACAAACAAGCGCTGCGCGGCTGCTCGCAATGCGCTTTTCAAGCGCACGAAATCGCAGGCGCCTGCTTTATCGCCGCTGTCGCCGTCTTTAACTGGCGCATGGCGATCATGTATGCCGTGTCCGTGCTCCTCGGGACGCTCACGGCGCGCCTGCTCAAGGCGCCTCGGGAACTCACGGATCTCGGCCTTTTCGGCTTCAACTCCGGACTCATGGGGCTGGCGCTTGGGAACTTCTTTTACCAAAGCCCGGCGCTGTGGGTGACCATGGTCGTGCTGGCAATCCTCACGGGCGCGCTCACGGTGGCGATGGCGAAGTGGCTGCCCATTCCATTTCTCGCTGCGCCCTTCATCTCGCTCTTCTGGCTTGCGTGGCCCTTTGCAGAATCGCTTGGCCTCTCGAAAGTCGCCTTCGGCGCGTTTCCCGATGTCGAAGCGGCCTGGGGTCATGGGCTGTTCCTCTCCACCTTGGCGGCCGCGCTTTTTGCGACCGGTATTTTCAGCGGACTGCTTTTTCTGGCTGGGGTTGCGATCAGCAATTGGCGTCACGCCATTGTTGCGGTGATCGGCGCGGTGGTTGCCAATGCACTTGCGACTCAGGCCGGCGTATCTGGAGGAGCAATAAATTCCGGTCTCGTCGGTTTCAACGGAGTGCTGGCGGCACTTGCCGCCTATGTGATTCTGGCCGAAGATCTGCGGCTGGCGGTGCTCGCTTCACTGCTCGCCACTTGGCTTTTGAGTTACGTGGCAAGAAATGCCCCCGTGCCCTTTCTCGCCTCAGGGTTCGTGCTCGCCATCTGGCTCATAATCTTCCTGGCGTGGCTGAACCCGTGGTTTGCCGCGAAGCCAGCGGGAGCGAAGTGACCTTTGTCACCTTTGGTCGATAGGCAGGTCGGAAGCGACACGGTAACTTTACGGGTTACCTACCGGTGGGGTGAATCCGTCGGCAGTACGTGAAAAACCAGAGTTGCGTTTGCCTCCTATTTCACTCGCCCTCTCCGAAAGCGGCACAGGACTGCCGCACTCCAAAACCTGGCGGCAAGGCGGCTCTCCGTGTGACTCCCACGCGGGCGTGTTTCACGAGCGCCTCGCTGATAGGAAGTATGCGAAGCATGGGAAGTATAGGAGCGACTGTGCAGCAAACGTCCCATGGGTTTGGAGCGTGGTTTTAAGTCGCTGTCGATTGTGACAGCGGCCTAAAAGCACGCCCCAAATTAC